>ENA-UOJL01000357-UOJL01000357.1-human-gut-metagenome-genome-assembly--contig:-P47-NODE-357-length-70064-cov-9.795626_pt1 | contig 70064 bp, 60 predicted proteins | sample MGYA00242347_ERZ723894 | MGnify/ENA metagenome assembly ERZ723894
GCAATCCTGCGGCCGAATAAAACGCTTTTAAGCGTTTTATTAAAAACTCGTATAATGCAAATAGGATAAGATGCGCAAGGGCGCGCTGCAGAGGGATAGTCTGCAGTGCGCCCTTTTTCTGATTCCAGCCACCGGACGCGGTCTGCGCCGGTGGCTATCATTTGCGAACGTTATTTAACAAGCACCATATCCCGACTGATGGATGCCAGATCCTTGGCGCCGCACATGGCCATGGTGTCGCTCAGCTCCGCGCCGATCTTTTCGATGTATAGCTTTACGCCTTCCTCTGCGCCGCCGTAGACCATGGGAACGAAGGGGCGGCAGATGAGTACCGCGTCGGCGCCCAGCGCCAGCGCCTTGAATACGTCCACGCCGCTGCGGATGCCGCCGTCCACGAGAATCTTCACGCCGCTGCCCTTCATGGCGTCCGCGATGTCCGCGAGGACTTCGGCTGTGGCGGCACATTGGTCGAGAACGCGGCCGCCGTGATTGCTGACCACGATGGCAGAAGCACCGGCCTCCTTGGCTTTCAGAGCGCCGGATACGGTCATGACGCCCTTGACGATGAAGGGCTTGCCGACCATTTTGGCGATCTCCGCCAGCTGCTCCACGGTTTTACTGCCCGCCGGGGGATTCATGTTTTTCAGGAAGGGCAGACCCGCCGCGTCAATGTCCATGGCCACGGCAAAGCAGCCGGATTCCTTGCAATAGCCCAGCTTTTCCTGAATGGTCTCCAGGTTCCAGGGCTTCACAGTGGGGATGGCTGTGCCGCCGGAGGCGGCGATGGCCTTGCAGGCGACTTTCATGACCTCGCCGTTCAGCCCGTCGCCGGTGAAGGCGGCAATGCCATTGTCGGCACAGGCTTTTACGAGAATGTTGTTGTAAGCCATGTCGTCATATTTGTCGCTGTAGTGGACGGTGACGGCGCCCACGGGGCCTGCAAAGAAGGGGTAGCGGAAGGTTTTGCCGAACAGATTCAGAGAGGTATCCGGCGTCACACAGGGATGAATGGTGTCCATATTGACGCGGATGTCCTGCCACTTTTCGTAGTTGCGGATGGCGGTGTCGCCCACGCCCTTGGCACCGGGGCCGGGAATGTGGTTGCCGCAGGCTTTGCCGTTGCAGACGGGGCAGGCCTTGCAGTTTTTGCTGAGAACAGCACGTGCGTTTTCAAGAACTTCCTGATAAGTCATGATGGTTTCCTCCTTGCTTGATTATATTATTGATCAATGAAAGGGGTCTAGGTCGATACTTCCGTCAATGCTGCACAGGAACTGCGCCAGCAGCTCAATGCAGTTTTCGATGTCGTCCATGTGGCACACCTCGCAGGGGCAGTGCATGTACCGCAGGGGCAGGGACAGCAGCGCCGTGACCACGCCGGTGCCGGTGACGTGGAGGTTGTCCGCGTCGGTGTAGGTTCTGCCCATGTAGGACTCGATCTGGTAGGGAATGTTATGCTCCTTCGCCACGGCTTTCATCAGGTCGTTGACCTTCCGGCTGCCGATGGAGCTGTTGCAGAGTACGCCGCCGCAGCCCAGCTTTACCTCGCCGGACTGCTTGGCGTCCACGCCGGGATAATCGGAGGCGAAGGTCACGTCGGTGACGATGGCGACGTCGGGACGGATGGCAGAGCCGACCCAGTGAGAGCCCCGGCCGGTGGTTTCCTCGCCCACGGTGGTGGCGGCGTAAACACCCACGGAGCAGCCCATGGCCTTTGCCCGTTTCAGGGCTTCCAGAATGATGTAGGCGCAGCCCCGGTCGTCAATGCCCCGGGCGGAGAGAAAGCCGTTGATCATTTCCTTGTGGTAGGTGTTCATGTGGACAGGGTCGCCCTCCTGCACGTACTTCCGGGCGTCAGCGGCATCCTTTGCGCCGATGTCGATGTACAGCTCGTCCACCTTCAGGTCGGCCTTGTCCATGTCCTTGCTGCGGACGACTGCACCGTAGACGGTCTGGGCATAGCCGTGAACCGCCACCTGATGGCCGGGATAAACGCCGGGGAAAATGCCGCCGGACTTGGAAACCCGGAGCAGGCCGTCGGGCTGAATGTGGGTGACGATCAGACCGATCTCGTCAATGTGGGCGGCCAGCATCACCTTGAAGGGGGCGTCGGGGTTCAGCACGCAGACAACGTTGCCGGTATAATCCGTGATGATCTTGTCGCAGTGGGGGGTCATCTCGGCGATGACCTTCTTTTGCAGGGGGATTTCATGGCCGGAAACGGACATGCTGTCAAGCAGGGTGTAGAGGAACGCTTTGCTCATCTGTCTTTCTCCTTTTTTCTTTTACTATAGCACAGAAATTGCAATTTGCAAGGCAAAAGCACGGCTTTCGAGCCGTGCTTTTGGAATTAACCGTCGCTGAGAACGAAGTGGCAGAACCGCAGAACTTCGTACCAGTCGTCGGAGTCGAAGCAGACGAATTTGTCGTCTTTCAGTGTTGCGCCGGGGTAGAAGCTCTTGGAGTAGGCCACGTGGTGCTTGACGAAGTCGATCTCCATGTGGAAATGCTCCGGCATGGGGACGGCGCACTGCGCCGCCTTGGCGACCGCTTCCTTTGCCGCCGCTTCGATGCGCTCCACCGCCTCGTCGGGGTGCAGGGAGGTGACACCGCCGCCCCGACCCTCGTTCACGGGCACGGTGGTGATGGCGGGAATCAGCGTTTTGGCAAAGTCGCACAGCGCCTTGTCGCCGGTGAGCAATGCCACGGGAACGCCGTAGTATCCGGCGGTGTAGGCGTTGATGAGGAATTCACTGCACAGCGTGCCGTTGAGGAAAACATGGTTGTTCCGGCCGTTCATGGTGTGGCTCAGGGGATTGCCGGGGCAGCCGGCCCAGGCGTGGTAGCCGGTGAAAAATACGGCGTCGAATTTTTCCTGATTCAGGCCGCTCATCATGCTCAAGGGATCGCCGGACCAACTGCGGTTCATGCGAATGCCCCGGGGGAGACCGGTGGGGTCGACGTTCCGGGCGGAGTCGTGGGCGTCCTTCACCAGAACCTCCGCCGCACCGGCGGACAGCGCGCCCCGGCAGGCGGCGGCGACCTCCCGGGTCATTTGCTTCTGGGCGGGGCTGTAGTCGAAGGGGGTGGTGCGCTCCGTCTCCGGCCAGGAGACGATGCCGCAGGTGCCTTCCATATCGGCGCTTAAAAATACTTTCATCGCTTATTTCTCACTTTCCTTAAAAATAGGAGCCAACCTGGGTGACGGCGTCTTTCAGGTCTGCCCGGTAATCGGGGTCATCGGGGTTCAGGGAATTAACGGCAAAGCCGTTGTCCCCGCTGCGGCCGGTGCTGTGGCAGTAGCGGCCTTGACCGATATACATGGCCACATGGCCGGGGAAGAACAGCAGATCGCCGGGTTTTACATGTTCCAGGGAAATCTCGTGAATGGGGAAGCCCTCCATGATGTGGGCGTCCCGGTAAATGAGAATGCCGCAGAGCATATAGGCCATGGATACCAGACCGGAGCAGTCGATGCCCATGGGAGACTTTCCGCCCCAGCGGTAGTGGGTACCCCGATAGAGCATGGCGGCATCCACCAGCGCCTGACGAAGGGTTTCCTCGTCCTGAGACAGGGGCGCGGCGCAGTATTCCCCGAGGATGCTTTCCGGTACGAAGCCCGTTCGCCCATCTGCCAGACGCACCTGCTGCCAGCCCTTTTCCGGCTGACCCACCGGGGAGAGAATGCCGCCCCGGGGAAGGGTAGCCATGATCCAGCCCTGAACCTTGGGGGCAGAGAGAACGTCGCAGAAATTCTTATTGCGGATGATTTTCTTGGGCAGCGCCGCCCAGGTGTCGGCGGCCGCGTCGCCGACGATCAGATCATCGGCACAGACAATACCCTCATAGCGGTAATGGGTGCAGACACGGTACCAGCCGGGGGCCGGCTCCGCCAGAATGTCCACCACCATGCCGTACAGCGCCTCATCCTCCAGGGTGCTTTCCCGGGTGGGGACGGCCAGCAGGGCGCAGATGGGGACGTTAACAATGGCTTTCATTTATTTCTCTCCCTTCATGGCGTCGTAGATCATCCGGGATAGCTGCCCGATAAGCCGGTTTTGCTGGGGCTGGCCGTCCAGCGCGGGGCCGTCCCAGGTGAAGATGCCCAGATAATAGGGGCGGTCGTCCGTCAGGAAAATGCCCGCGTCATGGTTCAGGTGATCCAGCCCGCCGGGCTTGTGGAGCACGGTCACGGCGTCGGGGATGTACCGCTGCAATGCGTCGGTGCTGCGGCAGCGGGGAAGAAAATCGAAGGCGACCTCCCGCAGGGGCTTATTCAGGATTTCCCCATGGTACAGCCGGGAAAACACCCGATACAGGTCGGCAGGGGAGGTATAGTTGTTCCGACCCTCGGCGATGGCCTGAAAGTCCAGCATTTTCCGCTGGAGGGAGGTCTGGGTCAGGCCGATTGCCCGGCAATATTGGTTGACGTGGTCATAGCCCAGCAGGGAAATGACGGTGTTGGTGGCGGTATTGTCACTGGAAACGATCATCCAGTACAGCATTTCCCAGAGGGAAGCGCCGTCCTGCCGGTAGCCGGGTTCAAAGACCTCGGTGTCGCTGCAAAAATCCCCCGGGGCAATGGCAAGGGGCTGGTCAAGAGAAAGCTTCCCGTCCATCACGTCCTGTAGGGCGCAGCAAAGAATGGATACCTTGATGGTGGAGGCGGAGACCACCCGGGTATTCTCCCGAATGGCGGCAATGGGGGTGCCGGTGGTCAAGTCCACGCAGTACAGCGCGGTTTTGGCGGGAAATGCGTCCATGACTGCGTTCAGCCGGGAAGCCAAATCGTTCATGGTCACGCCTCCAATGTGATGCTGCCCGCGTCCGCGTCCAGACGGCACTTTCGACCCATGGGCAGCGCCAGGGTGGTGGCGCAGTGGCCGCAGGCCAAATCCATGACGGCGGGCTTGCCGGCGGGGACGATGAGCTGGGTGAAGATCTCGTCCAGCGTCAGGGTGCGCTCCGGCATTTCCGGCACGCAGTCCGTCCACGCGCCCAGAAGGATACCGGCGCAGTCCCGGAACTTTCCGGCATTGCGCAGCTGGGTGAGCATACTGTCCAGACGGTAGGTTTTTTCGCCGATGTCCTCCAGAAACAGGATTTTGCCCTTGGTATCGACCTCCCAGGGTGTGCCGAGAGACGCTGCCAGCAGGGACAGATTGCCGCCGCAGAGGACGCCCTCTGCCTCGCCCGGAACCAACGTGCGGATGCTCTGGCCATCCGGATTGGAAATTACGCCGTCCAGACCGCCAAACAGGGCTTTTTTGAGATACCCGAGGGTGTATGCGTTCGGGTGCGGCTCGGTAGAGGGCATGGTGCAGTGGAAAGTCGCAAGATTGCAGACCTGATTCAGAAACAGGTGCAGGGCGGTGACGTCGGAATAGCCGCCGAACCACTTGGGATTCTTCCGGATAGCGTCCGCGTCCAGCAGGGGGAGAATGCGGTGGCCGCCGTAGCCGCCGCGGATGCACCACACGCCGTCGATGGTTTTGTCGCAGAAGGCGCGGTTGACGTCCTCCGCCCGTTGGGCGTCGGTTGCGGCGAGATAGCCGTCCCGGTTGGCAAAATAGCAGGAGGGGTACAGCACCGGCTCCATGCCCAGCCGACGGACGAGGTCAAGAGCGCCGGGCAGTTTTTCCTCCGGCACGGCGGAGGCGGGGGCGACCAGCGCCACTCTGGCGCCGGGAAAAAGGGGCTTTGGATGGATCATGGCAGGCACCTCGAAAAGAAATATGGCGCAAGCAGAACACGGAAACGTGCTCTGCTTGCAGAATGTCAAAACTGTTTGCGGTATTCTTCCAGCTCAGGCTCACTTGCCAGGACGAAGTGGCCGGGGACGATCTCATGCCAGCCGGGTTGGTTCGTCTCGCTGTAGTGATGGCAGCCGGGGTCGTAGACGATGAGCTTCTTTTGCCGCTCCGCAATGGGGTCGGGCTGGGGGATGGCGGACAGCAGCGCCCGGGTGTAGGGGTGCAGGGGATGGGCGAACAGCTCCTCGCTCTGCGCCAGTTCCACGATCTTGCCCTTGTGAATGACGGCGATCCGGTCGCAGATGAAGCGAACCACCGAAAGGTCGTGGGCGATGAACAGATAGGTCAGATTTCGCTCCTTTTGCAGCTTGGACAGCAGGTTCAGAACCTGCGCACGGATGGAAACGTCCAGCGCGGAGATTGGCTCGTCTGCAATGATGAAGTCCGGTTCCATGATCAGCGCCCGGGCAATGCCGATGCGCTGACGCTGACCGCCGGAGAACTCGTGGGGGAAGCGGCTGGCAAATTCCGGAAGCAGACCCACGTCGGACAGGGCGCTTGCCACCTTGGCCTGACGTTCGCTTTCGGACAGGTGATGCCCGCCCGCGTAAAGGCCTTCGCTGACAATATAATCCACCTTCGCCCGTTCATTCAGGGAGGACATGGGATCCTGGAAGATCATCTGGATACGCCGGGTGACCTCCCGGTCAAGAGACTTGGAGATGCGCCCGTTGATCTGCTTGCCGTCGAAGAGAATTTTGCCCCCGGCAGTGGGGTGAATACGGATGATGGCGCGGCCGATGGTGGTCTTTCCGGAGCCGGATTCGCCGACCAGACCGAAGGTCTCGCCCTGATAAATATGGAAGGATACGTCATCCACCGCGGTAAAGGCGTGCCGCCGGGAACCAAACCGGACGACAAGATCCTGAACCTCGACCAGCTTCTTTCTGTCTTCAGTCAACGCGGTTCACTCCCTTCTCCCGCAGAATGCGGACATGCTCCGGCGGCTCCACCTTGGGAGCACGGGGATCCATCAGCCATGTGCGGGCATAGTGGGTAGGCGTGACCTCGAAGAAGGGAGGACGCTCTACAAAATCGATTTTCAGTGCTTTGGGATTCCGGGGGGCAAAGGCGTCGCCCTTGACCTCATGGAACAGATTGGGCGGCGTACCCTGAATGGAGTACAGCGGCTCATCCTTGGTTCCCAGCTGGGGAAGGCTGGACAGCAGCGCCCAGGTGTAGGGATGACGGGGGTCGTAGAACACCTCGTCGCAGGTGCCAAGCTCCACGATATCGCCCGCGTACATGACGGCAATCCGGTCGGCCACATTTGCCACCACGCCCAGGTCATGGGTAATGTAGATGGTGGTGAGGTTGTACTTTTTCTGCATGGCCTTGATCAGCTCCAGAATCTGCGCCTGAATGGTCACGTCCAGAGCGGTGGTCGGCTCGTCGCAGATGAGGATTTTCGGCCGGCAGGCGACGGCGATAGCGATGACCACCCGCTGGCGCATACCGCCGGAAAATTCATGGGGGTACTGCTTGTAGCGCCGCTCGGGGTCGTCAATGCCCACGTCGCTCAGCACCTCCAGAACGGCCTGGTAGGCGTCCTTGCCCTTCAAGCCCTGATGCAGCTCCACGGCCTCCTGAATCTGCTTGCCGATGGTTTTCAGAGGGTTCAGGGAGGTCATGGGATCCTGAAACACCATGGCGATCTCCTTGCCCCGGATTTTCAGCCAGTCCCTGTCGGTCTGGAACTTGGTCAAATCCATGCCGTTATAGAGAATGGAGCCGCCGTCAATGTAGCCGTTGGCGTCCAGAAGACCCATGGCGCATTTGACGAACACGGATTTTCCGGAGCCGGACTCGCCCACGATGGCAAGGCTCTCGCCCTGATAAACGTCCAGGGAAATGCCCCGGATGGCGTGGAGAATCTGACCGCGAAGGGTGAATTTTACGTTCAAATCCCGAACGGAGAGAACAACTTCTTTATCTTCCATTGTGATCTCTCCTTATCTGACGTGATTCTTGGGATCGGCGGCGTCGGCGAAGGCATTGCCGATGATGTAGAAGGAAACGGTGATAACCACCAGTACGGCCACGGGGAAGAACAGCTGGTAGCGCAGGGAAGCCACGGTCATCAGCGACCGTCCGGTCTGAATCAGATTGCCCAGAGACGGCGTGTCCACGGGAAGGCCGATACCGATGTAGGTGACGAACACCTCGTTGCCGATGGCGGAGGGGATGGCCAGCGCCATGCGCATGGTGATGACGGACACCATGTAGGGCAGCAGATTCTTGACGATGATGCGCCCGGTGGAAATGCCCAGGCATCGGGAGGCCAGATTGTAGTCCCGGTCGCGGATAATGATGATCTGGTTGCGGATGAACCGCGCCATACCCAGCCAGCCCGTTAAGGACAGAGCAAACACGATGGTGGAAACGCCGGGCTTTAAGATGTAGGAAATGAGAATCAGCAGCAGCGTCTGGGGAATGTTGTCCAGGACGTTATACAGCTCGGTGAAGAAGAAATCCAGCTTGCGGACATAGCCCCACAGCACGCCCACCAGGATGCCCACCACGGCCTCCACCAGAGCCACGGAGAAGCCGATGAACAGGGACGTACGGGTACCTGCCCAGATACGCGCCCAGAGATCCTGACCGATAGAGTTTGTTCCGAACCAGAATTCTTTGCTGGGGGGAATATTGTTCAGAGGCAGACCCCACTGGTCGTTGTGAATGAGAATGGGATCCTTCTGACCGGGGAGGTAGGGTTGGATAAAGGTGAACAGCAGCACCGCTATCATGACGAAAAGGAAAAAGACCGCGATCTTATTCTGAAAAAACGCACGGAGGGTGGACTTCCAGTAGGAATAATCGGAATAGCCGCCCCGCTCTGCGTCCTCGGCGTTGAATTCGGCGAAGGAGAAGGCCTCCTCGTCGCTCATTTTCGGCGTGACTTCCTCCTGAAGCTGCCGGGAGAGCTTGTCTCCCAGAGCATCGGTGGCCTGGTCACGCAGGGTGTGAAATCCAAGACGCTTCATCAGCGGGAACCCTCCTTCTTGGCAAAGCTGATCCGGGGATCGACGATTCCCATGAGAATGTCGCCGAAAAGAAGACCCAGAATGGAAATGACGGCGTAAATCAGCACCAGCGCCTGCACCAAAGTATTGTCCTGACGCTTGATGGCCGTGACCAGCAGACCGCCCATACCGGGGACGGAGTACAGGGACTCCACATAGAGCGAACCCATCAGGGTAAACAGAATGGAATTGGGGATGTACTGCACCAGCGGCACGAAGGCGTTTCGGAACACGTGCCGGAAAGAGATCTTGCTGCCCGGAACACCCTTTGCCCGCGCCAGACGGATGTAGTCCTTATTGGACTCGTCCACCATGTACCGCCGCAGCCACATGGCATAGTAGGCGATGTTGCCGATGGACAGGGAGATGACGGGCAGGATATAGCTCTTGGGGTTGGCGGCGTCAAACAGCATGGGAAGTCCCAGAATATCCTTGCCGATATAGGTCTGGGAACCGGCAAACTGAATCAGAATATGATATACCGCCGAGGGCATAGCCTGCACCAGCACGATGAACACCGTGCCCAGACGGTCGCCGATCTTGAAGCGGGTGCGGGTGCTTCGCGCCATGAGGATGCCAAGAGGGAGACCCAGCGCCAGGGCAATGCACAAAGAAATCAGTCCCAGCTCCAGGGAGATGGGAATCTTCTCGGCAATGATCTCGGTAATGGCGACGCCCTTCCGGTAGACGTTGGATTCTCCCAAATCTCCGTGCAGCACTTGCTTATAAAAGCGCAGCAGCTGGGTGGGCAGGGGAGCGGTCACGCCGAGGGCCTGGAGCTTGACCTGAATCTGGGTGGAACTCATTTTATCGTAATTCTCAAAATATCCCTCCACGGGCATCAGCCGCAGAAGGGCGAAGAGAATTGTGATAATGATAAACATGGTGATGAGGGAGCGCAGAACGCGCTTGGTGATATATCTGGCCATATGATGTCCTCCTGGGTTTTTCTCCCTTCATACGATTTCCGAATCATCCACCCCCCGTGGATGGCCGCCAAGGGCGGCTGGAAATGTATGGGCTTTCTTCTCTGCGGCTATGCCGCAGGTCGTTTGGGAAACGGCCTGCCAAAACGGTTTTCCACCGTTTTTGGCAAAAACTGGTATCAGAGCCGATACCGCTGCTGCTTTCGCCGTAGCAGCACCGGTACAGGCTCCGAAAAATTGCCTGTGGAGCAATACCGTGTATATGCGGCTTTGAGAGAAGCCCCCAAATGAGGGCTTCTCTCGTGATGAACTGTCAAAAGGAAAGCTTTAACCGGCCTTCTTGGACTGCCACTCGGCGTAAGCGGCCTGATATTCCTCCAGACCCATGGAGGTGTCATACAGGTGCTGATCCTTGTAGCGCTGTTTGGCCATGCCGAAGGAAGCGTACTGTCCTTCAAAGACGTTCAGATTGCACATCTGATAGTTGCGGCTGCTGATGGAGAAGGGGACGGCAAAGGCGTGATCCAGCAGGAACGCCTCGGCCTTGGCAAAGGCGGTATACCGGGCCTCCATGTCGTCGGTGATGGCCTTGGCGGCAGCTACCAGCTCGGTGTACTCGGCATACAGAGCCTGGGTTTCGGGGTCGGTGCTCTTGAAGATGAAGCTGTAGCTGGAATCCGTGGAGAAGGGATCGGTCCAGGTCTCGGGGTCGGCGTAGTCGGCGCCCCAGTTGCACTTCATGAAGGCATATTTGCCGGTGCGGCGGATGGCGCCCAGGAAGCCGGTCTCAGGACCTGCCTGGATGATGATGTCCACATAGTCGGCGCCCAAGACGGTCTCAATCTGCTGCTCCACGACCTGGCACTCCTGCGCCCAGTTGGCGGAGGTGGGGTTGTAGCACATGAGCATCTTCACGGGGAAGGTAGCACCGGCGGCGGTCAGCTCATCGATGGCTGCGGCCTTGTATTCCGCGGCAAGGGCTTCGTCGAAGTTATCGCCGTCGGTATAGGCGGCCAGACCCTCATAGTAGGTATAGTCCTTGGAGGCGGAGGCAAAGGCGTTGGGGGTGATGGTGTTGTTCTTCAGGGATTCGGGGTCGATGCGGTCGCTGGTGGCCAGCGCAGGCATCCGGTTGAAGGCGTGGACGACGGACTTGCGGAAGTTCTCGTTGTTCACGGCCAGCTTCCAGTTTTCGGGTTCATATTCGGCGTCGAAGTTGGGGTCGAAGTTGAACAGATACCAGTAAGCGTAGGAGGTATCGGCACGGGTGGGATGGATCAGATCCTTGGTGTTGGGGTCAGCCATCATGGCGGACAGCAGGTCGGAGGAGATATCCGCCTGATCAACCTCGCCGGACTGATACATGGTGGTTGCGATGGAGGAGGCTTCGGCGTTGTAGGTCATCTGGATGGCGTCCAGGAATACGTTGTCCTTATCCCAATAGGTGGCGTTCTTGGTCAGAACACGCTGCTGCTGGGGCTGATAGGTGGACAGGATGAACGCGCCGCAGTACAGCAGGGTGCTGTTGTCGGTGCCGAACTTGCTGCCGCACTCATCGAGGAAGGGACCGTACACGGGCATATAGGGGCCGAAGGAAACCATGGACAGGAAGTAGGGGCGGGAGGACTCCAGGGTGAACTCCAGAGTATATTCGTCCAGCGCCTTGACGCCGATATCGTCAATGGAAGCCTCGGGTACTTCCTCCAGAATTTCCTGCTCGCCGTCCTCGTTGGTGATGAATTTCACGGCGTTGCCATCTTTATCGGTGCCGTCGGTGGCATCGGGCAGAGCCATCTGGTATGCGGTCCAGTCATAGTAAGCGTCGGCGCCCGCGATAACGCCGCTCATGGTATAGAAGGTGTCGGATCCGTTATTGGCGTCACAGGCGTAGTGGGCGGAAGAAACCCAGTCATTGGCGGTGACGGGGGCAACAACCTTGCCGTCCTTATCGACCCAGTTCACACCCTCACGGATGTGGAAGGTCCAGACGGTAGCGTCCTCATTCTGCTCCCAGCTGGTAGCCAGAGCAGGCTCTACATTGCCGTAGGAGTCGTATTCCACCAGGCAATCCACCACGTTGGCGGCGATGTTCAGCTCGTTGGCCTGGCCGGTGATCAGATAGTTCAGCGTAGTGACTTCGGAGGCGTACAGTGTTCTGTAAACCGCGTTCTCGGTCACGGCGGCCGCAGTGGGGGCTGCCGCGGTGCTGTCGGTGGCGCCGGATTTATCGCCGCAGGCTGCCAGCGCGAAGACCATGGTCAGAGCCAGGGCGAAGGCGAGAAATCGTTTCATGGTTTGCATAGTGATCATTCCTTTCTTAATTTCTGCTTCGAAAAGCAGTCGGTACGGGCGATCCCCGAAGCGATTTTCTCCGATGCCTCTTCCATAGCGTCGGTCTAAAACAGCACCGGGAGACAGCCTATAAAATGGCAGACGCCATATTACAGGAGACGGTAGGGGGGCGATTGCCCCAAAATGAAATTTCCAAAATCGAAAAATTCAAAATATAAAAGAATGGTCATATTTTAACATATTTTCCGTCTCAAGTAAAGTGGCAGATTTCATGATATGTCTCGATATATTCGCAAATTTTTGTAACAGAAACATAAAAAAATGTTCATACAGCAAAAGCAAACGTCCTTGACCGGCGTTACAAAAGGGCGCACGCCGGAGTTCCGGCGTGCGCGCAAAGCAGTTGCGGCAGGTGCTTTTTTTCGGTTAAATCCAAAGCCCCGCAAAGCCTGTGCAGTCCCGGAAGTCCTGGAGGACTGCATTTTGGATGGCGGCGCGGGTGGCGGCATCCCTCCCGCCCACGCTCAGGCCGTTCAGCGTATCGGCGGCAAGGCAGAACTTGGTGGTGGAGGTTACAAGAATTTCATCGGAGGATTTCAAAAAGTCCATGGTGAAGGGCTTTTCCAGCACCGGAATACCCAGCCGGTAGCAGACGCGGATCATGTGGCTCTTGGCGATGCCCCGGAGAATGAACTCGTCGTTGGGATGGGAGTACAGCACCCCGTCCTTCAGGACGGAGACGTTGGAATGGGCGCATTCGGTGACGATGTCGCCCCGGTGGAAAACGGTCTCCGTGCATCCGGCGCGGTGCGCCCGCTGGGCGGTCATCACGTTGCACAGCAGATTCAGGGATTTGATGTTGCAGTGGAAGAAGCGGGTGTCCTCCTCGTCGTTAAGACGGATGAGGACGTTGGGGTTGGGGATGACCTGGGGACGAATCAGCACCCACAGCTTGCCGGGCAGGTTCTCGGAATAGGTGTGGCTGCGGTTTTCCACGCCGCGGCTCACCTGCCAGTATACGAAGCAGGTCTCGCCCTCCACCTGCCGCGTCAGCCGGGTAAGAAGCTCGCCCAGCGCCTCCTTTTCCATGGGAATGTGGATATCCAGCAGCCGTGCGCTGGTGTAAAACCGGTTAAGATGGTCTTCCAACAGGAATATGGTGCCGTTTGCTGCCATGGCGGCGTCATAGAAGCCGTCGCCGAAGAAGTGGACACGGTCATTGAAGGGGACTGTCAGTTCCTCGGGTGCGCCGATCTTGCCGTCGTAATAAGCCAGTGCTTTCATGGGATCCGCCCTCCTTATAATATATAGATGTGTTACTCCGCGATTCTCCGCGCCACGGCGACGCCGCTGGCGGAGGCGTGGGACAGGGAATGGGTGATGCCGCTGCCGTCGCCGATGACGTACAGTCCCGGATACCGGGTCTGCAAATGCGCATCCACCGCCACTTCCATATTGTAGAATTTGACCTCCACGCCATAGAGCAGGGTGTCGTCATTGGCGGTACCGGGGGCAACCTCATCCAAGGCGTAGAGCATCTCGATGATGCCGTCCAGGATCCGCTTGGGCAGCACCAGACTCAAATCGCCGGGGGTCGCGTCCAGAGTGGGGGTGACGAAGGACTCCGCAATGCGCTTGGGGGTAGACCGCTGCCCACGGATCAGGTCGCCGAAGCGCTGGACGATGACGCCGCCGCCCAGCATATTGCTGAGGCGGGCGATGGACTCGCCGTAGCCGTTGGAATCCTTGAAGGGCTCGGAAAAATGCTTCGCAACCAGAAGGGCAAAATTGGTGTTGGAGGTCTGACGTGCGGGGTCTTCGTAGCTGTGACCGTTGACGGTGATGATGCCGTTGGTGTTTTCGTTGACCACTGCACCCTTGGGGTTCATGCAGAAGGTGCGGACGAGATCGCCGTACTTTTCGGTGCGGTAGACGATCTTGCTTTCGTACAGCTCATCGGTGAGGTGGGAGAAAATCTCTGCGGGAAGCTCCACCCGGACGCCGATATCCACCCGGTTGGACTTCGTGGGAATGTCCATGTCGCGGCAAACGGATTCCATCCATTTGCTGCCGCTGCGCCCCACGGAGATCACGCACTGGCGGCAAGAGAAGCTTCCGGCCTTGCAGGTGACCTGATACCCGCCGTCCACAGTGGCCACGGATTCCACCGGCGTGTCAAAGTAGAATGTGACCTTGTCTTTCAGATAGGCATAGAGATTTTCCAGCACCACATAGTTGATGTCGGTGCCGAGATGGCGCACGGAGGCGTCCAGCAGATGCAGGTCGTTCTGCATACACAGCTTTTTGAATTTGGTACCGGCGGTGGAATAGAGCTTGGTACCTTCGCCGCCGTAGGCCATGTTGATCTGGTCGACGTAGCGCATCAGCTCCAGCGCCCTGGCCTTGCCCAGATACTCGTAAAGCGTGCCGCCAAAATCGTTGGTAATGTTGTATTTTCCGTCGGAAAAAGCGCCTGCGCCACCGAAACCGCTCATAATGGAGCAGTTTTTGCAGGCAATACAGGATTTGACCTTAACGCCGTCAATGGGACATTTGCGGTTTTTCAGCGGATGCCCTGCCTCGAAGACGGCGACCTTCAGTTCCGGGCGCAGCCGGGTCAGCTCATAGGCGGAAAAGATACCGCCAGGCCCCGCGCCGACAATGATCACATCGTAATTCATGACTACCTCACAACGTATAATTTTGCAGTCAACCATTTACGGTGGTTGGTAGAGACGCTCAACCATATTATGAGCTTATACCCGTCCAGTATAACACAGCCGAAGCGGGTTTGCAACCAAAACCGACTGAGAAAGAACAAAGGTGCCAACGATACCGATAAACGCAGCAAAAAATCCCAGAACCGTTACGGCTCTGGGATTGATTGGTGGGGGAGGACGGATTCGAACCATCGAAGCGAAACGCAGCAGATTTACAGTCTGTCCCCTTTGGCCACTCGGGAACTCCCCCATATTTTGTTCGTTCGGTTGCAGGCTCAAGGAATGCGCCGGTTCTGGTGGAGCCGGTAGACGGACTCGAACCCCCGACCTACTGATTACAAATCAGTTGCTCTACCAACTGAGCTATACCGGCGTCTCGAACCGAACACGCTTATTATAGCACGGAAAGTCGATTTGTCAAGCTTTTTCGTGCTGCTTTTTGGAAAAAGTTCGGGAGCGGATTTCCCGCTCCCGAACAGCAACATTTTAGAGCTTTTTTCGGGAAAATCAGAATTCTACGCCCATTTTTGCCACGACGGCGGCGCAGCGGGGGCAGAGTCCCTCGGCGTTTGCCTGCAGGCTGTGCATCCAGCAGCGGGGACACTTGGTTCCCTTGGCCTCGGAGACGCCGATGGTCAGGCTCGGATAGTTGACGCCTGTGCCAATCTCAGCGCCTTCCTCGGGCTGCGCCCAGACGCAGTCGGAGACGATGCACACCTCGGCCAGATTCACGCCCTCGCAGGCGGACTGGATGGCGGCGTCCTCCGTTTTCAGGGTGACGTGGGCTTCCAGCGCTTTGCCGATACGCTTGTCGGCGCGCGCCTTTTCCAGAACGCCGTTGACGTCCTGACGCAGCTTCATGACCACGTCCCACTTGGCCATGGCGGCGTCTTCCAGCGCGTACTGAGCAAAGCCCTCGGGCATCTGGTTCAGCAGAACATTCCGGGCATCATCGGTGGCGCGGTGGGGCATGGACTGCCAGATTTCGTCGCAGGTGAAGGCCAGGATGGGAGCAAACAGCTTGGCCATGGCGTCCAGAATCAGGAACAGAGCGCTCTGGGCGGAGCGGCGGCGCAGGCCGTTCTTTTCCTCGCAGTAGAGACGATCCTTGATGATGTCCAGATAGAAGGAGGACAGCTCCACCACGCAGAAATCGTTGATGGCATGGGACACCACATGGAATTCGTAATTGTCGTAGGCCTTGCGGCAGGTCTGCACCAGCGCGTCCAGGCGGGTCAGCGCCCAGCGATCCAGCTCCTCCATGTCTTCGGGGGCAACCAAGTTGTCGGGGTCGAACTCGTTCAGGTTGCCCAGGCAGTACCGGGCGGTGTTCCGGAATTTCAGATAGCTCTGAGACAGCTGCTTGAAGATCTCCTTGGAGCAGCGGACGTCGGCGTGATAGTCGGCGGAGCCAGCCCACAGGCGCACGATGTCGGCGCCGTATTCCTTGATCAGGTCGGCAGGGTCGATGCCGTTGCCCAGAGACTTGTGCATGGCGCGTCCCTGGCCGTCCACCGTCCAGCCGTGGGTCAGAACCTGCTTGAAGGGTGCGCCGTGTCCCAGCGCGCCAACGGAGGTCAGAAGGCTGGACTGGAACCAGCCGCGGTACTGGTCGGCGCCCTCCAGATACACGTCGGCAGGCCACAGCTCGGGGGTGTCCCGCATGAGGGAGGCGTAATGGGTAGAGCCGGAGTCGAACCAGCCGTCCAGGGTGTCGGTCTCCTTGTCGAAGGACTTGCCGCCGCAGTGGGGGCAGCTTAAGTTTTCGGGGATCAGCTCCATGGCGTCCTTCTCAAACCAGACGTTGGAGCCGTACTCGTCGAACAGCTCGGAGATATGGGCGATGGTCTCGTCGGTGCAGACGGGTTTTCCGCAGTCCCGGCAGTAGAACACGGGAATGGGCAGACCCCAGCGGCGCTGACGGGAAATGCACCAGTCGGCACGCTCCCGGATCATGCTGATCATCCGCTCGCCGCCCCAGGCGGGAAGCCACTTCACGTCCTTGCAGGCGGCGATGGCCTCGTCCTTGAAGGATTCCACGGAGCAGAACCACTGAGGGGTCGCCCGGAAGATGATGGGCTTCTTGCAGCGGTCGTGGTGGGGGTAGGAGTGGACGATCTCCTCGGAGGCGAACAGAGCGCCGCTTTCCTTCATGTCCGCGAGAATGACGGGGTTGCTTTCCTCGGTCTTCATACCGGCGTACTTGCCGGCGTAGTCGGTGTGACGGCCGTAATCATCCACAGGCACCACCAAGTCCATGCCGTAGCGCATACAGGTCTGGTAGTCGTCGGCGCCGAAGCCGGGAGCGGTGTGGACACAGCCGGTACCGGAATCCATGGTGACGTACTCGGCGTTCACCAGACGGGAGGTCTTGTCCAGGAAGGGATGCTGCGCCAGCATATTCTCAAAGAACTGGCCGGGGTAGGAGGCGATGACTTCGTAATGCTCGAAGCTGCCGATGTGCATGACCTTGTCCATCAGAGCCTGCGCCATGATATAGGTCTCACCGTTTTCGGCCTTGACAAGAACGTAGGTCTCCCTGGGGTGCAGGCAGATGGCCAGGTTGCCGGGCAGCGTCCAGATGGTGGTTGTCCAGATGACGAAGTAGGTGCGGCTCAGGTCAAAGCCTGCCAGCTTGCCCAGATCGTCCTTCATGGGGAACTTGACGTAGACGGAGGTGCAGGGGTCGTCGTGGTATTCAATCTCGGCCTCGGCCACGGCGGTGGCGCACACGGGGCACCAGTACACGGGCTTCAGACCCTTGTAGATATAGCCCTTGTCGAACATCCGGCCAAAGACCTTGACTTCCTGCGCCTCAAAGTGCTTGTCCATGGTGCGGTAGGGATGCTTCCAGTTGCCCACCACGCCCAGGCGCTTGAAGCCTGCCATCTGACGCTGGATATAGGTTTCGGCAAATTCCTCGCAGGCGGCGCGGAACTGGGGGACGGGCATGGCCTTGTGGTTGAGCTTGCTCTTTTTGATGATGGCGGTCTCAATGGGCAGACCGTGGTTGTCCCAGCCGGGGACATAGGGGGTGTAATAGCCCATCATGGCGTGGCTGCGGACGATGAAGTCCTTCAGGGTCTTATTCAGGGCGTGACCCATGTGGATGTCGCCGTTGCTGAAGGGAGGGCCGTCATGCAGCACGAAGGGGGGGAGATCCTTGTTCTTTTCCAGCATGGCCTCATAGAGGTTCTGCTCCTCCCAGCGGCTGAGCATGCCCGGCTCCCGGGTGGGCAGACCCGCCTTCATGGGGAAATCGGTTTTCGGTGTGATGATCGTGTTCTTATAATCCATCGGAATGCTTACCTCCAAAAATGAATTCATGATAATGTGGGGAAGGGAAGTGCGACCCTGCGAATAAAAGGAAAGCGCCCCTGTCTCGTCAAAAGAGACAAAGGCGCGTTGACCTCTGCGGTACCACTCTCGTTCCGGTAAAACCGGCACTCATGGGGAATCTCTGAATCAGAGCTTCCCTTACGCTGTATCGGGCGTGTCCCGGCGCGGCCTACTGCCTTTCGGGTTCGGCGCGCTGCTCGGAGGTGATGCAGACCGTCTCCTGCTTACTGCCTTGCACCAAAGCGGCAGCTCTCTGAAAGCGGCGGAACGGCTTGCGTGTCCTCGTCAAAGCGTGAAAATATGGGAACCTCCGCCTTTTATCTGCGGGAGGTGGGATCGTAGTTGCGGCCGAATTGCAGGTTCAGGCTGGCAAAGCGGCTGGTGGTGGAATCGTTGGCGGTGGGGTGCTTGGGCGCGGCCTTGGGGGCGCTGTCCGTGGTGGTGCCGATGATCGCTTCGATGTTCTGGGAGATCTCGTCGGCTACGTCGTCGCTGCTGGCCTTGGGGGCAGGAGCGACCGGGGCAGCGGGTGCGGCAGGCACCACAGGAGCCACACGGGTCGTGGCCGCCGTGGTGGTGGCAGGCGCGTTGGCGGTCTTGATCCGATCCAGAGCCTGGATGCAGGAGCGCATCTGATCCTGAATTTCATTGATCCGGGCGGAGGCGGTTCTGCGGGCTTCCTCCAGCCGGGCGTTCTCGGCGGCGATCAGCGCGCTGTTGTTGGGGACGCTCTGAACACTCTGGACATTCTGCGCAGCCTGAGCGGCGGCAGCGGCATTGGCGTTGCTGAGCATCTTGGCGCACTTGGCCTCGGCCTCCATGACCATCTTGTCACAGGTGCGCTGGGCGTTGGCGACAGCTTCCTTCATGGCCGCTTCGTTCTTGCGGTACTCTTCCAGCTTGCCGACGAGGACGCGCATCTTGCTTTTCAGAAGGGCGTTCTCCTTGTACAGCGTTACGTAATCCTCCGTCAGAGGCTCCAGAAACTCGTCCACCTGCTGCATATTATAGCCGCCGAAGGTAGACTTGCTGAAAGAAATCTGATCGATCTGCTGCGGTGTAAACATGGTGATTTACCTTCCTATCTTTTAGATATAGCTTTCAACCTCGGCCTGCAACGTTTCCAGGTCGCCCACAATGTCCATATTGTGGGGACAGAACAGGTATGCAGACTGGGCAATCTTCTTCACATCGCCGTCCAGGGCGTACACACAGCCGGACAGGAAATCCACCACCCGGCGAGCCATGGCCTTGTCCACATTCTCCATGTTGACGATGACGGCTTTCCGGTTGCGCAGGTCATCGGCGGCCTTGGAGGTATCGTTGAAGCTGCCCGGACGGAACAGAACCACCTCCTGCTTGTTGCCGGTGTTCATGTTCAGAACCTGACCGGAGAAGCCGGCGGCGGGAGCATCGGACGCGGTGCTGGTCATGGGGCCGAAGCCGTAATCGTCGGCTTCCTCATCCTCTTCCTCTTCGGGGGCGGGAGTGGGCGCCGGTGCGCGGCGGGGTTTGCGGCGGGCGGGAGCAGGCTTCTCGGGTTCTTCATAATCATCGAGGTAATCGTCATCCTCGCCGTAATCATCGTAATCGTCGTCTGCGTAGGGCTGGGCAAATTTCTTTACGTTATCCCATAAGCTCATTCTATATGTCCTCCTAATGTATGCTCACATCATTTTGATGATTCCCTGGTATCGTCTTTCACATAGTTCCTGGCGCCAAAAATAGCGGTGCCGATTCGAACCATCGTGCTGCCGGAGGCGATCGCGTCAGCGAAGTCTCCGGACATGCCCATGGATAAACAGTCCACCTTGACATTATCGTATTTTTTTCGCCTTATGTCAACAGATAAGTGGAACATTTTTTGAAAAAATTTTTGATTTTCTCCCGAAATGTGGCTGATTGGGGGAATTGCCATGAGACCTTTGATACATATGTTTGAAAATTCGCCGATTTTTTCCATCAGAGGAAGGATGCCCCCGGCGGCAAAACCGGACTTACTGGCCTCCTCGCCGATGTTGACCTCCAGCAGAATGTCCTGCACAATGCCCTGCCTGGCGGCTTCCCGGTCGATGGCGGCAAGCAGACGCTCCGAGTCCACGCTCTGAATGAGGGAGACCTTGCCCACCACCTGGCGAACCTTGTTGGTCTGCAAATGGCCGATGAAATGCACCGGCGCGCCGTCGTAGGCGTTCTGGGCGAGCTTGGCGGTCAGCTCCTGCACCCGGTTTTCGCCGCAGCAGTCCACACCGGCGGCGATGGCCTGACGCACGGCGTCGGCGTCGTTCATTTTTGTGGCGGCGCAGAGCAGGATGTCCTTTGGGTCACGTCCCGCGGCGAGGGCGGCGGCGTCCATTTGGCGGCGGATTTCGGCGACGTTTTCGGCGATAGACATAAGAATTCTTCTTTCTGTTTAGATTGGGAACCGGAGTTTACACTGAAAAAAGGGCAACGGAAGGCTTATGCTCCGTTGCCCTTTTTGCGTCACGCAGTTGCGGCTGCGGCCTTCAGCGGTTTCATGGGGGCGAGGGTGGAGATGGCGTGCTTGTAGATCATCTGCTGCTTGCCATCGGATACCAGCACCACTACAAAGCTGTCGTAGCCCGTAATGACTCCCCGGAGCTGGAAGCCGTTCATCAGAAACAGGGTCACGGGAACCTTGTCCCGGCGAACCTCCTTTAAAATGGCTTCCTGTAAGTTGATCGCGTCAGACATATGGATACCTTCTTTCTCATATTCGGCAGACAAATACTCCCCAATAACTGCCGTATTCTTAGGGTATCCACATCCTAACACGTTTCAGTTGTCAAAATCGCTCACAATCCGTCGAGCGTTTTCCAGAATTTCCCGCCCGGTGTCTCCGGTGTCCCGGATGAGCCAGTGAATGGCCTTGTTCCGGCGGAACCAGGTCAGCTGACGCTTGGCGTAGCGGCGGGAGGATTGGCGCACCTGATCGGCTGCTTCCTCTATTGTACACCGGCCGTCAAGAGCATCCACGAATTCCTTGTAGCCGATGGCCTGCATGGCGGTTGCCTTTTCGGGAATGCCGTCGGCAAGAAGCCCCCGGATTTCCTCCACAAGACCCTGCTCAAGCATGAGACTGACCCGCAGATCAATACGGCGGTACAGCTCGCCCCGCTGGGCAAAGTCCAGCCCCAGCCAGAGGGGGGAATACCGGGGCGGAACGGCCTGGGTCTTCCGGTTGTGTTCCGTGATGGTCTCGCCGGTCTCCAGATAAACCTCCAGCGCCCGGAGGATACGCTTCCGGTCGGAAAGGTGCAGGCGCCGGGCGGCGTCGGGGTCTACGGCGCGCAGACGGGAAAGCATGGCCTCCATGCTCTCGGCGTCCGCCTGGGCTTCCAGCCGCTCCCGGACGCCGGTGGCGGGGAAGGGGGCGAAGGCATTGCCCCGGATGAGAGCGTCCATGTATAGCCCGGTTCCGCCAGCGATCACGGCGGTTTTTCCCCGGGAAATGATGTCGTCCACAATGGGGGCGGCCATCTCGCAGTAGCGGCTGACGGAAAAATCCTCCCAGGGCTCGGCCACGTCGATCATGTGGTGGGTGATTCCCTGCATTTCCTCCAAGGTGGGCTTCGCGGTGCCGATGTCCATGCGCCTGTACACCTGCATGGAGTCGCAGGACACCACTTCGCCGTTTAATTCCTTCGCCAGTGTTGCGGCAAGCGCGGTTTTTCCAGAGGCCGTCGGCCCGGCAATGCAGATGATGTTGTTCATAAAAGTCTCCAAACAGGATATTATGTCCGCTTGAACTGCTTTTCCAGCTGCTTCTTGCTTAAGGAAACGCAGATGGGGCGGCCATGGGGGCAGTATTTCAGGTCTTCCCGGCGCATGACCTCCTTGGCCACGGCGAGAAGCTCCTGCTCGTCGTTGACCCATCCGGCCTTGATGGCGGCCTTGCAGGCCACCGTGTGCAGCAGCTCGTCCCGGACGGTGTCCTTGCTTTCCCGCCTTCCGGCGAGAAGGTCGGCGGCAAGACTTTCCACAGCTTCGGCGGCGTCATCCGGGCTTAAATCCATGGGAATCTGCCGCAGAAGCACGGTGCTTTCGCCGAACTCCTCCACCGCAAAGCCCAGTTCGTCCAGCATATCCCCGTTGGCGAGAAGCTCCCCGGCTGCGGCAGGACTTAAGCGCACTGGGATAGGAGACAGTAAGCTCTGGGCGCTGATTTTTTCGGGGTGAGCCTTCAGCTTTTCAAAGAGAATGCGCTCATGGGCGGCGTGCTTGTCGATGAGAAAAGCGTCGTCTCCCTGCTCCACAATAATATAGGTGTTGTAAAGCTCGCCCACCATCCGCCACGGAATCTCGGCAGGCATGGGCAGCTGGGTCTGCTCCATTTCTTCCGGCTCTTCTTTTTGGGGGGGAGCGGGGGGAACAGGCGCGGGTTTTTCTGCCTTGGGCGGGGTCTGGCTTGCCTGAACCTGGGGCAGCATTACAAACTCCCGCAGGGGCATATTGGCAGGACGCTCGATTTTCGCCGCCGTTGCCGCCGCCGCCGCTGCTTGCTTCGGCTGGGGCGCGTCCTTTAGGGCGGTGGAGAAGGTCTTGTACTCCTGGGGCGTCATGGTGCGGAAGAAGCTGCCTTTTGGGGTGGGATTTTCCGGACGGGGCGGCATCTGGGGCGGAGTGGACGCTTTAACAGGCGTCTCGGGCGCAACCGGCGCGGCGGTCTCCCCGGCGGGTGTCCGGAACCGGATTTCGGGGCGGTCAGTCTGGGTGTTCAGCGCGCCCAATACGCCATAATGGACGCAGTCAAATACCGCCTTTTCCGACAGGAATTTTACCTCCGTCTTCGCCGGGTGAACATTCACGTCCACGGCGTTGGGCGGCAGGGTCAGATGCAGCACGCAGGCGGGGAATTTCCCCACCATGATCTGGTTGCGGTAGGCTTCCTCCAAGGCGGAAACCAGCAACTTGGACTTCACGGGGCGGTCGTTGACAAAAAAGGTTTGCAGACCCCGGCTGGGGCGGGCGTCGGTGGGCTTGGAGACGTAGCCGGTCAGGGTGTAGGATTCCCACCGGCTGTCCACCTTCACCATCCGGGCAAAGTCCCGGCCATAGACGCAGTAGACCGCCGCCTGCAATCCGCCGTTTCCTGGGGTGGAAAGCACCTGCTTGCCGTCCCGGAGGAACTGGATGGCCACCTCCGGGTGCGCCAGCGCCTGCATCTGCACGGCGGCGGTTACCCGGCTGCCCTCCACGGTGTCGGATTTCATGAATTTCATCCGGGCGGGGGTGTTGAAAAAGAGGTCGCGGATGATGATGGTCGTCCCTTCGGGACAGCCGATCTCGGTTTCTTCCAGAATTTTACCCGCTTCCAGCTTTAAGGACGTGCCGGACATGCTGCCCGCCGTTTTGGTCAGAAGATCAATGCGGCTGACGGAGGCAATGGCGGCCAATGCCTCGCCCCGGAAGCCCATGGTACCGATGGCGGCCAGGTCCTCGGCGCAGCGGAGCTTGGAGGTGGCGTGGCGGAGAAAGGCCGTCCGAGCGTCCTCGGAGGACATACCGCAGCCGTTGTCCGTGACCCGGAGAAAGGTCATGCCGCCGTCCCGAATCTCCACGGTGACTTTGGACGCGCCCGCGTCCACCGCGTTTTCCAGAAGCTCCTTGACCACGGAGGCGGGGCGCTCCACCACCTCGCCGGCGGCGATCAGATTGGCAATATGGGGGGATAACTGAATGATTTTCGGCATAGTAAGTTCACCTCAGGCCGCCGATGGCGACCAGATTGATACAGGCGTGGATAATAATCGGCGCGAAAATGGTGTCGCTTTTGGTATACGCCCAGGCGAGGGAAAGTCCCGCCGGGAGGTATTGCAGCACCGCCATGACCAGCTCCAGGGGAGAATATTTTCCGATGTAGCCCAGAACATGGATGGCGGCAAAGGCGAGAATGGATACGACGTAAGCGACCCAATGGGATTTTCCGTAGAGGTTGCGGAAAATCAGTCCCCGGAAGACGCACTCCTCGGCGGGGGGAACCAGAATCACGGTGCTGACGATCATGAGGTAGCGTCCGCTCCGGCTCATGGCGGAGATAACGGCGTCATTGTAGTTGGTAAAGCCGGGAACCAGCAGCCTTATCAGCCGCAGGGTCAGGAAATTGCAGGCATAGTAGGCGGCAAGCCCCAGAATAACAGCCTGACAGAAGTACGCCAGGTGCTGGGTCGCCTGCCGGGCGCTGCGTCCTAAGAATTCGTGATAGATCAGAATCGTCGCCAGAAAATTGATAAGGTAGTAGGTAAAGTTCAGCTCCGTCTGAGTCAGCGGCTGGGAAAGCTGGGCGTTGACCCACCGGAGAATGGAGGGCAGCAGCACCAGCTGGAAAATAAAGTAGACGCCGCCTGCCACGGATTCCTGGGCAGTGGGACAGGCAGAGAGACTGCGGTTTCGTTTCATAGTTTAATCCAACATTTTCTTCAGTTTGTACAGCTCATTCATGGCTTCGATGGGGGTCAGGGTCTCCACGGAAATGGCGCTGAGGGCGGCGACCACCTGCTGAGAGGTCAAGTCCATCATGCTGACCTGGTCTTCCGGCTCTTTCTGTGCCGCAGGAGCAGTCACGACGCCCTCACTTTCCAGCTCGGTGAGGATTTCTCTCGCGCGGGTGATCACCGGGGCGGGAATGCCCGCCAGCTTGGCGACCTCGATGCCGTAGCTGTCGTCCGTTGCGCCGGGAACGATTTTCCGAAGAAAAATCATCTGTTCTCCCCGCTTTTTCACCGCAATGTTGTAGTTTTTCACATTGGGCAGCTTGTCTTCCAGGGTGGAAAGCTCGTGGTAATGGGTGGCAAACAGGGTCTTTGCCCCCAGACGCTTGGGGTTGGCGGCGTATTCCAGAACGGCGCGGGCGATGGCCATGCCGTCGTAGGTGGAGGTGCCGCGGCCAATCTCGTCCAGAATCAGCAGACTGCGGGAGGTGGCGTATTTCAGAATGGTGGCGACCTCCGCCATCTCCACCATGAAGGTGGACTGGCCGGAAGCCAGATCGTCGCTGGCGCCGATGCGGGTAAACACCCGGTCGACCAGCCCGATTTTCGCGCTGCGGGCGGGGACGAAGGAACCCATCTGCGCCATGAGCACGATCAGCGCCACCTGACGCATATAGGTGGATTTACCAGCCATATTGGGGCCGGTGATGATGGACACCTGATTGTCCTCCGCACCTAAGTGGGTGTCGTTGGGGACGAACAGGGAGTCCTTCAGCATGGCCTCCACCACGGGATGGCGGCCGTTTTCAATGGTAATTTCCCGCCCCAGGGTGATTTCTGGACGGCAATAGCCCCGCTGCACAGCAACGGCGGCAAGGCTGCACAGGGTGTCCGCGGCGGCCACGGCGGCGGCGGTCTGCTGCACCCGGGCGGCCTGCTTGGCAAGGTACTCCCGAAGCTGGGTGAAAATCTGGTATTCCAGCGCAGTGAGCCGGTCTTTGGCGGTAAGAACCTGATTTTCCAGCTCCTTCAGCTCCTGGGTGATGTAGCGCTCGCAGTTGGCAAGGGTCTGCTTGCGGATGTAATTCGCGGGCACCTGGTCGATAAAGGATTTGGAAACCTCAATATAATAACCGAATACCCGGTTGAAGCCCACCTTCAGAGTGCGGATGCCGGTTTTTTCCCGTTCCGACGCCTCAATGGCGGCGATGGTGCCGCTGCCGCCCTCCATAATGTCCCGCAGACGGTCGGCTTCCTCGCTGGCGCCCTTGCGGATGATGCCGCCCTCCCGGATGGTCAGGGGAGGATCGTCCACCAGGGTGTTTTCAATGCGGTCGGCGCAGTCCGTCAGGGGGTCGATGGCAGCCTCCAGCTTCTTAAGCAGTGGAGAGTCGCACTTTTGCAGCTGCGCCTTCACGTCGGGCAGCGCACGGAAGCCCCGGGCAAGTCCCAGCAAATCCCGGCAATTGACGGTGCCGGTGACGATGCGGGTCTGTACCCGCTCTAAGTCGGTGACGTCCCGCAGAGCCTGCTCCAGCTCGCCCCGGACGATGACGTTGTCCGTCAGCTCCTCCACCGCGCCGTGGCGGCGGGTGATCTCCACCGGGTCAAGCAGGGGCTTTTCCAGCCAGGAGCGGAGCATCCGCCCGCCCATGGCGGTGTGGGTCTTGTCCAGCACCCACAGAAGGGTTCCCCGCTTTTCCTTGGAGCGCATGGTCTCCGTCAGCTCCAGATTCCGCCGGGCGTCCAAATCCAGCTCCATGAACCGACCTGTTGTGTAATATTGCAGCTCCCGGATGTGGGCAAGATCGTTTTTTTGCAGGGTCAGAAGGGTTTGCAGCAGTGCGCCGCTGGCAATGACGGCAGCGGGCATTCCCGCAATGCCCATCTGGGAAAGGGTGGCGTGGAAGTGGTCTTCCAGCAGCGATTCCGCACTTTCCAGAGCGAACAGCTCCGGCTTTCCCTCGCTGACGCAGCAGCTTAAGCGGCGGAAAACGGCGTCCTCAATGACCTCGCAGTCCACATTGGAACCGTAGCGGAGGATTTCGCTGGGGGCAAAACGACCAAGCTCGGAGGCTACGTTCTGGGCGTCGGAGCACACCGTGGTGAAAAACGCGCCGGTGGAAACGTCGCAGAAGGCAAGGCCGAATTTTCCGCTTTCGCCGTAGATGCAGCCGATGTAGTTGTTTTTGCTCTCGTCCAGCATACAGCTTTCGGTGACGGTGCCGGGAGTGATGATGCGGGTGATCTCCCGCTGCACCAGTCCCTTGGCGGTGGCAGGGTCTTCCATCTGCTCGCAGATGGCGACCTTGTAGCCCTTCTGCACCAGCCGGGCGATGTAGGAGTCCACGCTGTGGTAGGGGACGCCGCACATGGGCGTCTGTTCCTCCTTGGGCTTGCCCCGGTCACGGGTGGTCAGGGTGAGATCCAGCTCCCGAGCCGTCAGCTTGGCGTCCTCGTCAAACATCTCGTAAAAGTCGCCCAGGCGGAACATCAGGATGCAGTCCTTGTGCTGATCCTTGATCTGCTGATATTGCCGCCGCATGGGGGTCAGTTCATTCGTTGCCTGTGCCATATGTTGATTCCGTCCTGTTCTATGTTTTTCAGCAGATATCCGCCGCTTTTCCGCTCAGGCTCCAGGTGGTGGCGGCGGTGATGGTGATGTTCTGATAGGTGCCGATCATGTCGTCCCGGCCGGGGAAGCGCACCAGACGTCCGCCCTCGGTGCGGGCGGTGAGAAGATCCTTGTCCCTGCCGTCCACCAGACAGCGGAGGGTCTTGCCGATGTAGGCGTTGTGAATTTCCTCGGAAATGGCGTTCTGCACTGCGCAGAGCCGGTCAAACCGGCGGTTTTTCTCCTCCTTTGGGGTTGGGTCGTCCATTTTCGCGGCGGGAGTGCCGGGGCGGGGGGAGAAGATGAAGGTGAACAGACTGTCGTAATGCACGGACTGAATCAGGCTGATGGTTTCTTCAAATTCTTCCTCGGTTTCCCCGGGGAAGCCCACAATGACGTCGCTGGTCAGCACCAGCTCGGGCATGACCTTTTTGGCGTAGTTGACCTTTTGCAGATAGGTCTCCCGGTCGTAGTGGCGGTTCATGGCCTTCAGCACCCGGGAGGAGCCGGACTGGAAGGGAAGATGCAGCTGCTTCGCGATTTTGGGATACCGCGCCATGGTGTCGAACAGCTTCTCGCTGGCGTCTCTGGGGTGGCTGGTCATGAAGCGGATGAGAAAATCTCCCGGAATCTGGGCAATGGCGGCCAGCAGGTCGGCAAAATCCATGCCGCAGCTTAAATCTTTGCCGTAGGAGTTGACGTTCTGCCCAAGGAGGGTGATTTCCTTGGTGCCGCCCTCGATCAGCGCCCGGCACTCGGCGAGAATGTCCTCCGGCTGACGGCTGCGCTCCCGTCCACGGACGTAGGGGACGATGCAGTAGGTGCAGAAATTGTTGCAGCCGTACATGATGGACACCCAAGCCTTCAGGCTGGAATCCCGCACCTGGGGAATGCCCTCGGCGATGGAGCCGGGTTCGTCCTCAATGAAGAACTGCCGCTTTTTCCCGCTGAGGACATTCCAGAGAATTTGCGGGAACTGCCACAGATGGTGGGTGGAAAACACGCCGTCCACGTGGGGGTAGCTGTGCTTCACCCGGTCGGAGACCTTGGTTTCTCCCGCCATACAGCCGCACAGGAAAATTTTCTGCTCCGGGTGGCGGCGCTTGGTGTGGGTCAGTGCGCCCAGATTGCCGAAAACCCGCTGCTCGGCGTGTTCCCGGATGGCGCAGGTGTTCATGATGACCACGTCCGCGCCCTCGGCGCTGCCGACGATGGCATAGCCGCACTGGGCGAGAAAGCCCCGCAGCTTTTCGGAATCGGCCTCGTTCTGCTGGCAGCCGTAGGTCTCCACGTAGGCGGTGGGGGTGCGCCCCTTTGCCTGCCAGTAGGCGGCGATTTTATCGCAGCAGGCGAACTGGGCGTCCAGCTCGGCCTGAGAAATGACGGTGGTTTTGGTGTTCATGTGGGAAATCCTCCAATGGATACTATCTCAATAGTAAATAATATCATTTTTCCCGGCCTTTTGCAAGTGCCAGTCGCGGAGAAATGCGATTTGCCGCATTCTGTCCATGGGGATTTGTAAATATTTTGTGTTCCGCTTGCATTCCGGGCATGTGCGTGGTAAACTAAGCGGGTATGATTGCCCGTTTTGAACGGAGAAAGAGGACATTTCATGGAAAAATGTAAGTTTTGTCAGGAAGAACTGACAGAGGGAAGCACCGTCTGCCCCCACTGTGGGAAGGACAATGCCCCGGAAACTGAAACGGTAACACCCGCAGAGGAAGTCACCGAAGAAACCGCTGCCCCGGAAGAAGCTGCTGCCGAGCAGACCGGGACGGAAACCCCCGTCAAGGAGGAAGCCGCCGATACGGCGGAGCAGCCCGTTTCCACGGAAGAAGTGCCGGCGGAAACACCCGCCGAGACTCCGGAAGCGCCCAAAACCGCCCCCTGGAAGATCGTCGCCGCCGTTGCTGCCGTGGTCGTCCTGATCGCCGCGCTGGCGGCGCTGGTCATCGGCGGTGTGAAGGGCGGAAAGACCCCCGCCGAAACTACCGAACCGACCGTCGCTGCCGAAACCGCCGCGACGGAGACGCAGGTACCTGCTACAGTCCCCGCCGACGGCAATCCCGACGACGTGACCTGCAAGGGAACCTACACCGTCACCGACGAGGAGGCCGCCGCCGCGAAGGACGCCGTTGTGGCCACCATGGGCGACGAGCAGCTGACCAACGGCGAGCTTCAGGTGTACTACTGGAGCGTGGTCAACAGCATTCTCAGCTCCAACTATGGCTACAGCCTGATGTACCAGGGTTTGCTTGACTATTCTCAGCCGCTGGATACCCAGCTGTGCAGCGAGGACAGCAGTCTGACCTGGCAGCAGTTCTTCCTGGGCGAAGCCCTGAATTACTGGCAGATGTACCAGTCCCTTGCGCTGGAAGCGAAGAACGCCGGTATGGAAATGCCTGCGGAGGATCGGGAATACCTGGACGGCCTGGAGGCCTCCTTGGAGGAAACGGCTACGAACTACGGCCTTTCCGGCATTGAAGAGCTGCTTTCGAAGAATGTGGGTCCCGGCGCGGGTCTGGAGGAATTTGCCGGTTTCCAGGAGCTTTATTACCAGGGAAAGCCCTACTATACCGCCGAGACGGAAAAGCTGGTGCCCACCCAGGAGGATCTGGAAGCCTACTACACCGAGAATGAAAGCTACTTCACCGGTAACGGCGTCACCAAGGACGGAACCTACGTCAGCGTCCGCCACATTCTGGTCAAGCCCGAGGGCGGCACCACGGGAGACGACGGCACCACCACCTATTCCGACGAGGAATGGGCGGCCTGCGAAAAGAAGGCGCAGGAGATTCTGGACGAATGGCTGGCGGGGGACGCCACCGAGGATTCCTTCGCGGCTCTGGCGGAGGAAAAGTCCGAGGATCCCGGCTCCAGCACCAACGGCGGTCTGTACGAGAACGTCGCGAAGGGTCAGATGGTGGAACCCTTTGAAGATTGGTGCTTTGACGAAAGCCGTGCCGCCGGTGACTACGGTCTGGTGAAGACCAAATATGGCTACCATGTGATGTACTTCGTCAGCAGCACCCCCATCTGGGAGACCTACGCAAAATCCGGCTGGGTCAATGAAAAGACGAATGATTTCATCAAGAAGCTGGCGGAGGATCACCCCATGGAGGTCGATTACAGCGCCATCCAGCTGGGCTATGTAAATCTGGGAGCCTGATAAGTCAAAACACGAGACGGCGTGGCCTTGGCCACGCCGTTTTCTGCGCTAATTTTGTCCACCGGCATTTCTTTCCGTATTATTTGGGTGTAAGGCCCTTACAGACAAAGGAGTGAATCACTTGGAAGATACGCAGATCGTTGAGCTGTTCTTTTCCAGGTCAGAGGAGGCAATTTCGGAAACGTCCAAGAAATACGGGAGATATTTGAAAACCATTGCCGGTAATGTTCTTCCCAGCTCTGAGGATGTGGAAGAAATCCTCAACGATGTATATTTGGCCGCCTGGAATTCGATTCCCCCGAACCGCCCGCCGGTGCTGAAATACTACCTGTCCCGAATCGTCCGGAATCAGAGCTTCAAGAGAATAGAGTATCTGACCGCCGAAAAGCGGGGCGGAAACGCCGATATCCTATTACAGGAGCTGGAAGACTGCATTCCGGACACCGGCAGGGACATGGATGAGACGCTGGAGGCAAAGGAGCTTGGAAAACAGCTGAATCGTTTCCTTGGCACATTGAACCCCGATGACCGTAAGCTGTTTCTGTCCCGGTATTATTATGCCATGACGGCACCCCAGCTGGCGCAAAAATATGAATGCTCTGTCCGTCAGATAAAATACCGGCTGGAAAAAATGCGAAGACAGCTGAAATACAGTCTTGAAAAGGAAGGAATATGCATATGAAGGCAACAGACTTAAACCGGGCACTGAACTATGTGGACGATGCGTATCTCATGGAAGCCGACACTCCGTACAAAGTGATTGAAACTGAAAGTAAGGAGATTAAAACCATGAAAACCCAAAAAAGAGCGTTCCGCATTTTACTTGCGGCAGCATTGATCGGTGTTCTTTCCATTACGGCCTACGCCGCAGAGATGCTTCCCATTCACAAGCTGGAATCCGGAAAAACAAAGCACTATGAAAGCTACTCGGATGTAGATCGGGCAATCGCTCAGGTCGGCTTGGAGGTTTCGGTGCCGGAGGAATTTGAAAACGGCTTCCGATTCCAGGGCGTGGACGTCGGTCAGACGATCGGCAAGGACGCTAGGGACGAAAAGGTTCTTACCTACCGGCAGCTCAGCGTTTCCTATGAGAATCCCCAGGGTCAGGAGCTGACGCTCCTCATAAGAGCGGACATGAAGGAGGTTTCCGAAACCGAGAGCATTCCGTCCATCAGCAGAACGGTCGATACGATCGCGGCAAGATACTATCTGGATCACTATAAGTTCGTACCGGAAGGCTACAAGCTCAGCGAAGCGGAGCAGGCGTGGGCAAAGCAGCCGGGCAACTATGTTTCCTATGGCGCCGATGCGATGGAGGAAAAAGACATTGCATTCCTGTGCTGGACGGAGGACGGCATTTGCTACAGCCTCCTGGATCAGAACATTCTGAATCCGGATACTCTGTTCGCAATGGCAGGGGACCTGATTCAGCAGTAAAGGCAGATAAAAACAAAACCGGCATCCCACAGAAAGTGGGATGCCGGTTTGTGCTATCAGGAAAATCACCAATCCGCCCGAAGCTCTTTTGACAGAGGGAGCGTGTGGAATATTTCTGCTGTGATGGATTTGTAGGCGTTCACATCCGTGGTTTTCCGCAGCTGCTTTCCCAGCTTTTCGCTGCCATCGAAACGGCGCAGGAGGTAAAACCAGTTCTCCTTCAGACGGAACATGGCGTTCCGGGCGCCGCCGAAATCCCGGGTGTAGACTTCCAGCAGCTCGTCAAAAAAGGCTTCCAGAGCCGCTGCGGTGGTGCCGCCGGGGGTGAGCATTCCGGGGTCGCCGATCAGACCCCGGCCGATCATTACGGAATCCACCTGGGGGTAATTCTTCCCAAAATCCCGGATTTGGGCGGGAGTACACAGATTTCCGTTGTAGCAGAGCCGGTTTCGGCTGTTTTCCACGGCGTAGTCGAACCAGTCAAAATGAATAGGGCTGCTGTAAAATTCCTGCCGTACCCTTGGGTGGACGGTCAGCTCCCGGATGGGGTAGCGATTGAAAATGTCCAGCAGCGCCGGGAATTCCTCCGGCGTGTGCATTCCCAGCCGGGTCTTTACGGAGATGGCAATGGGACACTTGGAAAACACGTCGTCCAGAAGCCGATCGAGGGCTTCCGGGTCTGTCAGCATCCCCGCGCCCTTTCCCTTGGCGGTGACCGTCCCGGAGGGACAGCCCAGATTGAGGTTGACCTCGCCGTAGCCCCGGTCGCGGATGACCTCCGATGCCCAGAGAAAATCCTCCGGCACCTTGGTCAGCACCTGAGGGACGGCGGCAAAGTCCACGCTGTCCGCTTCCGGCAATTCCCGGCTTTCCCGTTGGGTAAGCTGGCGGTGGACGGTGGGGGAGAAGAAGGGCATATAATACCGGTCAACCCCGGGGAAATACTTGTGGTGAAGACGGCGGTAAACGCTGTCCGTCAGTCCCTCCATGGGGGCAAAATAGTAGCGCATAGGCGTTCTCCAAGGATGTACACAAATGCAGAATGAAGCACTTTGGGGCGGAAAATCGCCCCGAAAGAAGCCTTCATTCTGCATTTTATATTTCATCAGATTTCCATAATCACGGGCAGGATCATGGGATTGCGCTTGGTGGTCTTATAGAGGTAGCCGCTCAGGTCGTTCTTGATGGCGGACTTGATGGCCGACCAATCACGCACCCGCTTGCGCTGGCAGCGGTCGATGGCCTCCATGGCGACCTCCTTCAATTCGTCCATCAGTTCTTCGGACTCCTTGACGTAGATGAAGCCCCGGGTGATGATATCCGGGCCGGTGATGACGCTGCCGTCCTCGCTGCTCAGGTTCACGCACACCACGATCATGCCGTCCTCGGCAAGGTGCTTGCGATCCCGCAGCACCACGCTGCCCACGTCACCAACGCCGCTGCCGTCCACGAACACCCGCCCGGCGGGGACGGTGCCGTTGACCTTGCAGGTCTTGCCGGTGAACTCGAAGACGGTGCCGATTTCGCCGATGTGAATGTTCCGGGGGTTCATGCCCATGGACTGCGCCAGCTTGGCGTGGAGCTGCAAATGCCGCTGCTCGCCGTGGACGGGGATGAAGAATTTGGGCTTTACCAGCCCGTGGACGATTTTTAGCTCCTCCTGACAGGCGTGGCCGGAGACGTGAAGTCCCTCGCTCTTTTCATACACCACGTCCGCACCCTTGCGGTACAGCTCGTTGATGATGTTGCTGATGGACTTTTCGTTGCCGGGAATGGCGGAGGCGGAAATGATGATCCGGTCGCCGGCGGTGATGTCCACCTGCTTGTGGGTGCTGAACGCCATCCGGTACAGAGCGGACATGTTTTCGCCCTGAGAGCCGGTGGAGACGATGACGATTTTGTTCTTGGGAAGGCTCTTGATGGAAGCCAAATCCACGATGGTTCCCGGCTTCACCTTCAGATAGCCCAGCTCCTGGGCGACCTTCAGCATGTTCTCCATGCTCCGGCCGGAGACGGCCACCTTGCGGCCGTAGCGCTGGGCGGTGGAGAGAATGGACTGAATGCGGTGCATGTTGGAGGCAAAGGTGGTGACGATGATCCGCTGGTCGCAGTTGCGGAACTGCCGGTCGAGGCTGTCGGCAACCACATTTTCGCTGGGGGTGTAGCCCTGCCGTTCCACGTTGGTGGAGTCTGCCAGCATCGCCAGCACGCCCTGATTTCCCAGCTCGCCCAGCCGCGCCAGGTCCATCATGCCGTCGTGGGAGGTGGGGTCAATCTTGAAGTCGCCGGTGAAGATTACCGTACCCACGGGGGTGCGGATGGCGAAGGCCACCGCGTCGGGGATGGAGTGGTTCACGTGGATGAACTCCACGGTGAAGCATCCGGCCTTCACCACGTCACCGGGCTTGTGGGTGACGAGCTTGACCTTGTCCGCCAGCCGGTGCTCCTCCAGCTTCAGCTTGATCAGACCGCAGGTCATGGAGGTACTGTGGATGGGGCAGTTCACGTCCCGCATGGCGTAGGGGATGGAACCAATGTGGTCTTCGTGGCCGTGGGTAATGAACATGCCCCGCAGCTTTTTCTGGTTGGCCACAAGATAGGTAAAATCGGGGATGACCAGATCGACGCCGTACATGTCTTCCTCCGGGAAGCCCACGCCGCAGTCGACCACGATCATATCTTTTCCGTATTCCAGGACGGTACAGTTCTTGCCGATCTCGTCAAGGCCGCCCAGAGGAATAATTTTCAGTTTTTCTGCCAATTTAGATGATAACTCCTTTCAAAATGTACATGGAAATGCCATAGAGGCACAACAAGCAGGCAGCCGCTTTCCTCAGAATCCGACCCCGAATCGCCGTTTCCTTGAAAAAACGCCTGCAATGTTTTTTTCTTTGCGGGAAGCGCGTCCGCGTCTCCCAAATGCCCGGGTAAAGCCCGTCCCCGGCGCTGGCGAATATAGTATAACACAGTTTCGGGAAAAAGTATACAATTTTTTTGCGGTCTTTTTTACGGATTTGACGGAAAAAGAGTTGCACCTTTTGGCTGGATTTGCTATAATATCGGGTATAGTATGGATTAGTGTGGCTGATTGCCGCCGGAAGGAGGACGTTTGGTAGTGAATCGAAAGCTGGGAAGACTGCTCAGACCCGGGATGGGTGCATACTTTTTCGTGATGGCTGCTTTCTGCGCCGCGGCGCTGCTGGTGGGGCATTACTGGCTGGCCGCCGGAGAAATGGCGGTGACGGTGGTCACGTTCCTACTGTACGTTCTGGACAGGACACGTCGGGAACGGAAAATTCAGCAGTATATCCAGTCCGCTTCCAATACCCTGGAGGCATCCAGCGGCGGGGAAGCGCCCCTGCCTGCGGTGATGGTTCGTCTGGGGGACGGGGACATCGTCTGGGGCAACCACCGTTTCAGCGAGCTGACGGGGTACGCCGACACTATGACCCAGCTGCGGCTGGAGGAGGTGCTGCCCGACTTCCCCCTGGACTGGCTCACCGCCGGAAAAACGGAAAGTCCCCATGACGCGATTCTGGGCAACCGCCGTTACCGGGTATACGGAACCACCATCCGGGCGGAGGACAACCGGGGCACCATGCTGGGCGTGCTGTATTTTTCCGACCTGACGGAGCTGTATCAGGTGCGGGACGAGTATATCCGCTCCCGGCCTGTGGTCGCCATCATTCTCATTGATAACTACGAGGAACTGACCAAAAACCTGACGGAAAGCGCCATTTCCTCTCTGAACGCCAAACTGAACGAAACCATCACCCGGTGGACGGAGGGCTACAGCGGCCTGCTTCGCCGGTTGGAGCGCAACCGTTTCCTGTTCATTTTCGAGAAGCGGGACTTAGAACGGGCGAAGGAGAACAAGTTCTCCCTGCTGGAAGACATTCACGAGATCGTCAATTCCTCCGGCCTGCCCGCCTCCATTTCCATCGGCCTGGGCGTGGACGGCGAGAGCTTCGAGGAAAGCTATGACTTTGCCGCCCTGGGCATCGAGATGGCGCTGAGCCGTGGCGGCGATCAGGCGGTCATCAAGGATCGGGTCAACTTCAATTTCTACGGCGGACGGAACCGGGAAGCGGATTACCGCAGCAAGGTGCGCTCCCGTGTGACGGCCAATTCTCTGATGGAGCTGATCGGTCAGAGCGGCCGGGTGTTCATCATGGGACACAAAAACGCCGACCTGGACGCCGTGGGCGCGGCCATGGGTATCAGCTGCCTGTGCCGGAAAAAAGGCAAGAAGGCCAATATCGTCATCGATCTGGAAAACAACGCCGCCGAGAAGCTGATCGAGGAAATCCAGGCGGTTCCGGAATACCGGGATGTGTTCTTGTCCGGCCAGGACGCCCTGCTGATGGCGGACAACCGGAGTATCCTCGTGGTGGTGGACACCAATCGGCCGGATCAGGTGGAGTGCAGACCGCTGCTTGAAGCCATTTCCAAGGTCTGCGTGGTAGACCATCACCGCCGGGCGGCGGATTATATCAATCCCGTGGTGGTTAACCTGCACGAGCCATACGCCTCCTCGGCGGCGGAGCTGGTGACGGAGGTGCTTATGTACGCCGTGGAGAAGAAGGACGTGCTGCCCATCGAAGCGGAAAGCCTGATGGCGGGCATCTGCCTGGACACCAAGTTCTTCAACGTCCGTACCGGCGAGCGTACCTTTGAGGCCGCGGCCGTTCTGCGCCGTCTGGGCGCGGATACCACGGAGGTCAAGAAGCTGATGCAGAACGACTTCCAGGACACCATGGCGAAGTATCAGATCATCAAATCCTCCCGCCTGTACCGGCAGGAGATCGCCATTGCGGCGCTGAACACCCCAACGACCCGGGTGCTGGCAGCCCAGGCGGCGGACGAGCTATTGAATATTTCCGGCATCACCGCCTCCTTCGTTCTCTATCCGGACGGAGACCAGGTGATCATCTCCGCCCGAAGCATCGGCAGCGCCAACGTCCAGATGATTCTGGAACCTCTGGGCGGCGGCGGCAACACCGCTACGGCCGGTGCGCAGATGAAGGACATCACCGTTAAGGATGCCCTGGACGAGCTGGTGGCGTCCATTGATAAGTTCTACGAAGAATAAACCAGGCCAAACGCCGTTTTAACGGCTGTTTGGCGTACATATCATACCGATTAAGGAGACTGTTACAATGAAAGTAATTCTGCTGCAAGATGTAAAAGGAAAGGGCAAAAAGGGACAGATGATCGAGGTTTCCGACGGCTACGCCCGGAACTACATGCTGCCCCGGAAGCTGGCCACGGAGGCGACTCCCGACGCCGTGAACACCATGCGCATGAACGACAAGGCCAACCAGGAGCGTATTGCCCGGGAAAAGGCCGAGGCCATGGAGACCGCCGGAAAGCTGCGGGAGATGACCGTTACCGTGGCCGCCAAGGGCGGCGGCGCGGGACGGCTGTTCGGCTCCGTGACCAATCAGGAAATCGCCGACGCTCTGGCCAAGACCGGCATCAAGCTGGACAAGCGGAAGATCACCATTGCCGAGCCCATCAAGAATGTGGGTACGTACACCGTTACCTGCAAGCTGGGCTATGAGATTTCCGCGCCGCTGACGGTGAAGATCGTCGAAGCGTAAGATTCGGTAGCATACCATTCTATAGAGAAAGGAGAATTTGCCATGGATGAGGAACTTCTGTCCCGGCAGCAGCCCCAGTCTTTGGAGGCGGAGCAGGCGGTTCTGGGTTCCATTCTCATCGACAGCCGGTGCATTACGGATGTGGTGGGCATTGTGAAGCCGGAGGACTTTTACCTACAGCAGAACCGGGAGATTTATGAAGCCATCTATACCATGTTCAACTTCTCCCAGACCATTGACCCGGTCACGGTGCTGGACAAGCTGAAGGAGCTGGGCTACTACCACGACAATTCCCGGGACTACATCCTCCAATTGATGGAGATTACCCCCACCGCCGCCAATGTGGCGCGCTATGCGGCCATCGTTCAGGAAAAGTCCATGCTTCGGGGACTGAATCAGGCCGCGACTGACATTCAGCAGATGGTGTCGGAAGAGGTGGGAACCCCCGCCGAGATGCTGGAATCTGCGGAAAAGAAAATTTACGCCCTGCGCAAGGGCGAGCGGGGCGACTCTCTGGAACACATCGGCACGACGCTGCACAAGGTGTTTGACCGCCTGACGGAGCTGAGCCAGTCGGACTCCCTGATCCCCGGCCTGTCCACCGGCCTGCGGGATCTGGACACCCGGATCAACGGACTGAACAAGTCTGACCTCCTGCTCATCGCCGCCCGGCCTGCTATGGGAAAATCCGCCTTTGCGCTGAACATCGGCGTCAGTGTAGCAAAAAAATACAAGAAAACCGTGGCCATTTTCAACCTGGAAATGTCCCGGGAGCAGCTGGCCATGCGTCTGCTTGCCAGCGAGGGCTTTGTGGAGCTGCAAAAGCTGGCCACGGGCAAGCTCAGCGAGGACGAGTGGAGCAAGCTGTGCATGGCCTCCGCCGCACTGAGCCAGACGGACATTCGCATTGACGACAATCCCTCCGTCACCGTGGCGGATATCAACGCCAAGTGCCGCCGCCTGGACAATCTGGGGCTGGTCATCATCGACTACTTGCAGCTGATGCAGGGTTCCGGCTACGGCAAGAACAGCGACAACCGTGTTACCGTGGTGGGCGAAATCTCCCGCTCCCTGAAAATCATGGCGAAGGAGCTGGATGTTCCGGTGATCTGCCTGAGCCAGCTGTCCCGTGCGGTGGAGAGCCGCACCGACAAGCGGCCGATCCTGTCCGACCTCCGGGAATCCGGCGCCATCGAGCAGGACGCCGACTCGGTGATGTTCCTGTACCGGGACGAATATTATCACGAAAACACCGAGGACAAGGGCGTGGCGGAGTGCATCGTCGCCAAGAACCGTCACGGCGAAACCGGCGCGGTCAAAATGCAGTGGATCGGCCAGTATCAGACCTTTGCCGACCGGGAGTGGAAACATGCGGAATAAGCTCTTGCGGATGATCCGGCAGTATGATATGATGGCGCCGGGAGATACGGTCATCTGCGCCGTCTCCGGCGGGGCGGATTCCGTGGCGCTCCTGTTTGCCCTGTATCTGCTGAAGGATAAGCTGGACATCCGTCTGGAAGCCGCCCATTTTAACCACCATCTCCGTGGGGAAGAATCCGACGGGGATGAAGCCTTTGTCCGGGAATTCTGCGGACGCTATGACATCCCCCTGCATGTGGGTTCGGCGGAGGTTCGCCCGGGGAGAAAGGGGCTGGAGGCCGCCGCCCGGGATGCCCGGTATGCCTTTCTTCGGAGCCTGGACGGGAAAATTGCCACCGCCCACACCGCTGACGACAACGCCGAGACGGTAATCATGCGCATGATCCGCGGCACCGGTCTGAAAGGGCTGGGCGCCATTGCCCCGGTCAGCGGAAAGGTTATCCGCCCCATGCTGCTGATAAACCGGCAGGAGGTGGAGGAATTTTTGGCCGCCTGGGGGCTTCCTCACCGGGAGGACAGCTCCAACGCTTCCGATGCCTTTCTGCGAAACCGTATCCGTCACACCGTAATGCCTCTGCTGAAATCGGAAAATCCCCGATTGGCGGAGAATCTTTCTCTGATGGCGCTGCGGCTGCGGGAGGACGAGGATTTTCTCGCTGCGCAGTCGGATTTTTCGGCTTTGCCCGGGGTGCAGACGCTGAAAGCCATGCCGAAAGCCCAGCGCAGCCGCTGCATTGAGCGGTTTTTGAAGGACAGCGGCGTGAAGGAGCCGGAGGATTCCCATATTTCCGCGGTGGAAGGGCTGCTGTTTTCCGATAAACCTTCCGCGCGGGTCAATTTACCCGGCGGCGTAACGGTGAGCAGACAGTATGACCGCTTGGAAGCCCGGACGCACAAGCCCTGCCCGGAGCCGGTGGTACTGGCCTGTCCCGGGGAAACGGTTTACGGAGATTACCGCGTGACCTGCGCCCCGGCGGACAAAATCGTCAACACGCCGGATACCTTTACGGTTTGTCCGGTGGGGACGATGACCCTTCGTCCCCGGGAAAGCGGGGACACTATCCGCCTGAGCGGCGGAACCAAAAGCCTGAAAAAGCTGTTCATCGACCGGAAAATTCCCGCGGCCATGCGGGAGCGGATTCCCGTACTGTGTGACGAACAGGGGATTTTGGGCGTATATTCCATTGGCGTTCACGCCGACCGCGCTGCCGGGGAGCTTCCCGCCGTGACTGTCCGATTCGACAAAGATATCGCAGAAAACAGCGCCGATCAGGCGTACAAATAGAATGAAATACACAGCATAAGGGAGAAAAAGCTATGGAAAAGGACATTCAGGAGATTCTGCTGACCGAGGAGCAAATCAAGACCCGAATCGCGGAGCTGGGCAAAGAGCTGACGGCGGACTACGCGGGGAAGGATCCCATCATCGTCGGCGTCCTCAAGGGCGTCGTGGTGTTTTACGCGGACATGATCCGGGAGATCAGAACCCACTGCCAGATGGATTTTATGTGGATTTCCTCCTACGCCGGAGCCAATTCCACCGGAAAGATGGAGGTCAAGCGGGATATCTCTTCGAATATCAGAGGTCGCCATGTGCTGATTCTGGAGGACATCTATGACACCGGCAATTCTCTGGACTTTACCTACCGGCATCTGATGTCCCGGGAGCCTGCGTCCCTGAAAATCTGCACGCTGCTGGATAAGCCTGAGCGCCGCCGTCCCGGCATCACTCTGAAGCCCGACTATGTTGGCTTTACCATTCCCAACGCCTTTGTGGTGGGCTATGGCCTTGACTACAATGAACACTACCGGAATTTGCCCTATGTTGGCGTGCTGAAGCCGGAAGCCTATGAAAAATAAGGAGTAATCCCAAATTGAAAAGAACGAGATGGATCCCGCTCATTGTGTATGTCGCGCTGATGGCGGCATTCCTGGGTTGGATCAGTAACCTGTTTACCACCACCCAGGACAGCCTGCCCTACTCCACGGTGGTTGAACTGTTCCGCAAGGAGCAGGTGCGCCAGTTTGTGGTGGAGGATCAGACCATTACGATGGAGCTGAACAAACCCTATAACGGTCAGACCACCATCACCGCGCCCCTGGCCGACCCGGAGAGCTTCCGGCAGGAGATGCACGACCTTCTCACGGAACAGACGGAATCCGGTGTACTGGAAAGCTACAATTTTGTCCCGGACAGGGGCTTTTCGCCTTATACCCTGATCCTCCCGCTGCTGGTGGTCGGGGTGGTATTGCTGTTCATCTGGGCGCTGCTGATGGGGCGCATGAGCAGCGCCGGGAATCCCATGGGCGGGTTCAGCAAAGCCCGGACGGTTCTGGGGGTTCCCGGAGACAAAAAAGTGACCTTTGACGACGTGGCAGGCGCGGACGAGGAAAAGGAAGAGCTTCAGGAAATCGTGGATTTTCTGAAAAATCCCGAGAAGTTTACCGAAATCGGCGCACGGATTCCCCACGGTCTTCTGCTGGTGGGGCCTCCCGGCACGGGTAAGACATTGCTTGCCCGGGCTGTCGCGGGAGAGGCGGGGGTGCAGTTTCTGTCCATTTCCGGCTCGGATTTCGTGGAAATGTACGTGGGCGTCGGCGCCGGACGTGTCCGGGATCTGTTTGAACAGGCGAGGAAAATCGCCCCCGCCATCGTATTCATCGACGAGATCGACGCCGTCGGCCGCAAGCGCGGCTCCGGTCTGGGCGGCGGTCACGACGAAAAGGAGCAGACGTTGAACCAGCTGCTGGTGGAAATGGACGGCTTCACCCGTTCGGAGGGCGTAATCGTTCTGGCGGCCACCAACCGGCCGGACATTCTGGATCCGGCATTGCTGCGTCCCGGCCGCTTTGACCGGCAGATTCATGTGGGTCGTCCGGATGTGAAGGGGCGGGAGGAAATTCTGAAGGTTCACGCCAAGGATAAAAAGCTGGACGCCTCGGTGAATCTGAAAACCGTTGCCCGCTCCACCGCCGGATTTACCGGTGCTGATCTGAGCAACCTCCTCAACGAAGCGGCGATTCTGGCAGCCAGAGCGAACCGCCCGGTGCTGACCATGGAGGACATGAACGAGGCGCTGATGAAGATTACAGCAGGCCCCGCGAAAAAGAGCCGCGTTCAGACCCGGAAGGATTTGAAGGAGACGGCTGTCCACGAAGCCGGCCATGCCGTCGCCATGTACAACCTGCCCACCCATGACCCGGTGCGGCAGATCACCATCGTTCCCCGGGGGCAGTCCTTGGGCGCGACCTGGTACCTGCCCAAGGACGATTCGTCCAACCTGACCCGCAACGAGATGTACGAGCAGATCGTGTCGCTGCTGGGCGGGCGTGTGGCGGAAGCCCTGTTCCTGGGGGATATCTCCGTGGGCGCGTCCAACGACATCGACCGGGCAACCAAGCTGGCGAAGGACATGGTCGCCCGTTACGGCATGTGCGAAAAGCTGGGTACGGTGTCCTACCTGGACGGCGGAGAGGTGTTCATCGGCCGGGACTACCAGACCACCAAGAGCTATTCCGAGAAGATCGCCGGAACCATCGACGACGAGGTCAAGGCGCTGATCGACAAGGCCTACGACCACTGCAAGCAGATTCTCACGGATAACAGCGACAAGCTGCACGAGGTTGTGGACTTTCTTCTGGAGAAGGAGACCATGACCGGTGAGCAGTTCGAAGCGGTCATGCAGGGCAGGGAAGTGGGAGACGCTTCTTCCACCTCCATGTTCGACGGCTTCGACGACGGGAAGGAAGACCCGAAGAACGCTGAAGAATAACTGCCACAACATTTTTCCAAATACCACCAAAAAACAGATTTCCCCGGTATCCATTCGGATACCGGGGAAATTGCTTTATAGTTTGGAGGCAACGCTCTTTCTGACCAGGGCGCGGTGAAGCTTGGCTTCTGCCAGGCGCAGGTCGGTGTCGGAAGCGTTCTTGTCGTGGAGTACCTTCTCCGCTTTTTCGCGGGCGGCCTCCGCACGGGCGACGTCGATTTTGTCCGCCCACTCAAAGGTGGTGGGAACCAAGGTCACTTCGCCCTTCGACACGCTGACCATGCCGCCGATGCACGCCGCCGTCCGGCGCTGTCCGCCGGATACGATGACGGCCCGCCCCATACCCAGGGGGGCAACATAATTCATGTGACGGGCGAGAATGCCGACGTCGCCGTTGATGGTGCGAACCAGAAGCTCCTCTGCCTGACCGTCATAAATCAGGCCGTCGGGCGTGACGATTTTCAAGTGGAAGGGTGTCATGCCTTCTCACCGCCCCGGTACTTGGCAACCACGTCGTCGATGGAGCCGGCGAACAGGAAGTAGGATTCGGGAATGTCGTCATATTTACCCGCAATGATTTCCTGGAAGGAGCGGATGGTTTCCTTCAGGGGGACGTACTTGCCCTGGTAGCCGGTGAACTGCTCGGCAACATGGAAGGGCTGGCTGAGGAAGCGCTGCACCTTACGGGCGCGGTTGACCGTGAGCTTGTCCTCTTCGGAAAGCTCGTCCATACCCATGATGGCGATGATGTCCTGCAGTTCCTTGTAGCGCTGGAGGATGCTCTGCACGGCACGGGCAGTCTCGTAATGCTCCTGACCGACGATTTCGGGAGTCAGGATACGGGAAGTGGAATCCAGAGGATCCACGGCGGGGTAAATGCCCAAAGAGGAAATGCCGCGGTCAAGAACCGTTGTGGCGTCCAGGTGGGCGAAGGTGGTAGCGGGGGCGGGGTCGGTCAGGTCGTCAGCAGGAACGTAGACGGCCTGAACGGAGGTGATGGAGCCTTCCTTGGTGGAGGTGATGCGCTCCTGCAATGCGCCCATTTCCGTTGCCAGAGTGGGCTGATAGCCGACGGCGGAGGGCATGCGGCCAAGCAGTGCGGAAACCTCGGAACCGGCCTGGGTGAAACGGAAGATGTTGTCAATGAACAGCAGCACGTCCTGATGCTTCACATCACGGAAATACTCTGCCATGGTCAGGCCGGACAGACCGACACGCATACGGGCTCCTGGCGGCTCGTTCATCTGACCGAAGACCATGGCGGTCTTGGAAATAACGCCGGACTCGGTCATTTCGTTGTACAGGTCGTTACCCTCACGGGTACGCTCGCCAACGCCGGTGAAAACGGAATAGCCGTTGTGGGCAGTGGCGATGTTGTAGATCAGCTCCTGAATCAGAACGGTCTTGCCAACGCCTGCGCCGCCGAACAGACCGATCTTACCGCCCTTGGCATAGGGGCAAATCAGGTCGATGACCTTGATGCCGGTTTCCAGAATCTCGGTAGCGGGCTGCTGCTCCTCGTAGGAAGGAGCGGGACGGTGGATGGGCCAGCGCTTGACGCCCTGTACGGGCGCTTTGTTGTCAATGGGCTGACCCAGCAGGTTAAATACACGACCCAGGCACTCTTCGCCAACGGGGACGGAAATGGGCGCACCGGTGTCGGTGGCCTCGGTGCCGCGCTGCAGGCCGTCCGTGGAGGACATGGCGACGCAGCGAACCACATTGTCGCCGATGTGCTGGGCGACCTCCGCCACGATGGTATGCTCGCCGTTGGGAATCTCGATGGCGCTGAGCAGCCCGGGCAGCTGGTCGTCAGCGAAACGGATGTCAAGAACAGGACCCATGACCTGGATCACAGTTCCTTTGTTTTTGGCCATTGGGAATTCAACTCCTTCTGCTGAAATATTCGCGGAACCCAACGCGGGGGAAATATCCACTTTTACCCAAAATTCCGGGCTTAACCGACATCAGATACCGCAAATTCGTAACTTCTGGGGATTGGGCGATCGGAATGCCGCCCCTTGGAAACTTAAGAACCCGCGACGATCTCCGTGATCTCCTGGGTGATCGCGGCCTGACGGGCGCGGTTGAACTTCAGGCTCAGGTCGTCGATCATATCGTCGGCGTTCTGGGTCGCGGAATCCATGGCAGCCCGGCGGGCAGCCTGCTCGGAGGCGCGGCTCTCACACAGCGCACCGTAGATGACACCGCCCAGATATTCGGGGATGATCGCGGCGAAAACCTCTTCGCTGTCGCCCTCGTACAGGATATCGCCCCGGTTGACAGCCTCCTTCTTTTCCGGCTTTTCCAGAGGTAGCAGCTGCATGGCCGCAGGCGTCTGGGCGAGAACGGAGACAAAATTGGTATAGGCGACGACAATCCGGTCAAATTCTCCTGCCAGGAATGCCTTGCTCAGCTGCTTGGAAATGGAGAAGCAGTCGCCGATGGTAAGCTCAGCCGCTTCAGCGTAGCGCTCCGTAAAGAGCGGAACCTGCTTGCTTTTGAAGTAGTCCAGAGCCTTCTTGCCGATGGGCAGAACCTCGGCGTCCTTTCCTGCAATCTCCGACTGCACCAGCTTGAGAATGTTGCTGTTATAGCCGCCGGCAAGACCGCGGTCACCGGCAATGACAATATACATGACCTTCTTCACAGGACGCTTCTGTAAATAGGGGGAGGAAAAATCCCGGTTGGAGGACGCGATGTCCGCGATGGTGGAGTAAAGAATTTCAAAATAGGGGCGGGAGGAAAGCACCTGCGCCTGCGCCCGGCGGAGCTTGGAGGCAGCGACCATTTCCATGGCCTTTGTGATCTGCCTGGTGGACTCCATGCTTCGGATGCGGTTTTTGATTTCCTTGGTGGAAACGCCAGCCATGGCTTATCCCTCCTTATGCCCGGAATTCAGCCACCAGCTCGTCCAGGGCAGCTTTCAGGGCGTTCTCCGTCTCGGTCTCCAGCTTGCCGGTGGAGCGAATGGCCTCGAGAACGTCGGCGTGGTGATTGTTCATATGCTCTTCCAGCCGCTTCTCAAATTCGGGAATCTGAGCAACGGAAACGGAAGCGAGATACCCATGGACGACCGCGTAGATGATGCACACCTGCTGCGCCACTTCCTTGGGAGAACCGTTCTTCTGCTTCAGCACGGCCACGATCCGTTCGCCCAGAGCCAGACGGGACTTGGTATCCGCGTCCAGGTCGGAGCCGAACTGGGCGAAGCTTTGCAGCTCACGGTACTGGGAGTACAGCAGCTTCAGAGAACCGGCCACCTTCTTCATGGCCTTGATCTGGGCGTCGCCGCCCACACGGGAGACGGAAATACCGGGGTTCACGGCGGGCATGATGCCGGAGTTGAACAGCTCGGTCTCCAGGAAGATCTGGCCGTCGGTGATGGAAATGACGTTGGTGGGAATGTAGGCGGACACGTCGCCGGCCTGGGTCTCGATGATGGGCAGAGCCGTCAGGCTGCCGCCGCCAAGCTCCGGGGACAGCTGGGCTGCCCGCTCCAGAAGACGGGAGTGGAGGTAGAAGACGTCGCCGGGGTAAGCCTCCCGTCCGGGGGGGCGGCGGATCAGCAAGGAAATGGCACGGTAGGCCACAGCGTGCTTACTCAAATCGTCGTAAATGACCAGCACGTCCTTGCCCTGATACATGAAGTATTCGCCCATGGTGCAGCCGGCGTAGGGCGCGATATACTGCATGGGCGCCAGCTCGGAAGCGGTGGCGGAGACCACGATGGTATAGTCCATAGCGCCGCCGGCGGCAAGGCTGTCCACGACCTGCGCCACGGTGGAACGCTTCTGGCCGATGGCAACGTAAATGCAGATGCAGTCCTTGCCCTTCTGGTTCAGAATGGTGTCGGTGGCGATGGTGGTTTTGCCGGTCTGACGGTCGCCGATAATCAGCTCACGCTGGCCGCGGCCGATGGGAATCATGGAGTCGATGGCCTTGATACCGGTTTGCAGGGGGCGGGAGACGTGCTGCCGCTCAATGATACCGGGGGCGGGCATTTCGATGGCACGGTAGGCCTCCGCTTCAATGCTGCCCTTGCCGTCGATGGGCTCGCCAAGGGCATTGACAACGCGCCCGATGAGCTTTTCGCCCACGGGGACGGACACGACCTTGCCGGTGCGCTTGACGGTATCGCCTTCCTTGATGCCCTGATCGGAACCGAGGATGACGATGGAGACGGTGTCCTCTTCCAGGTTCTGCGCCATGCCGTAGGAGCCGTCGGGGAATTCCACCAGCTCACCGGCCATGCACTTTTCAAGACCCGAGGCCTTGGCAATGCCGTCGCCTACCAGAATGACGACGCCGGTTTCGCTGACTTCGATCTTGTTTTCGTAATTTTTGATCTGGCTGCGAATGATTTTCGTTATTTCTTCGGGTTTCAGTTCCATACAGTCCCTGCTTTCTCGTCAGAGTACGGTTTTGTTCAGCAGTTCCCGGATGGCATCCAAGCGATGGGACACGGTGTCATCCAGGCGCTGACCGTCATAGTCCAGGCGGACACCGCCCAAGACTGCGGGATCAATGCGATTGTGGAGCGCGATCGTCTTTCCGGTGATCTGGCTCAGCTTTCCTGTGAGCTTCTCCTCCTGCGCCGGGGTGAGGGCTACGGCGGTGACGGCCGTCACCTTCAGAATGCCGTTATCCCGGTTATACAGTTCGGAAAAAGCGTCACAGCAGTCGGAAAAGTGGCGGATATAGCCCCTTTCCGTCAGGATTTTCATAAAATTCAGAATATAGGGATGCACCGAGCCGCGGAAGCTGGTGTCCAGAATCCGGCACCGCTCCGGCTTGGAAAGGCTGGGGTTGGAGAGCAGACGGACAAAATCCGGCTCTTCACCGAAGCTTTTCTGCAGGACGGTCAGCTGCTCCCCGATTTCCCGGGACAGCCCCTCGTCCTTTGCAAGCTCGTACAGGGATTGACCGTAGACGTTACCAACCTCTGTCATTTCTGATCACCCAATTCTTCAATGAAGCGGTCGATCATGCCGTCCTGATCGGCGTCGTTCAGCTCACGGCCCACGACCTTTCCGGCGATGGCCATGGCCAGGTCGGAAATTTCATCCTTGGCCTCGTTGATGGCTTTTTTCTTCTCCATCTCGATGTCGGACGCGGCCTTGGTCTTGATCTGGGCGGCCTGCTTCTGCGCCTGGGAAATGATCTCCTCGCTGCGCTGGGCGGCGGTTTTCTGGGCGGAGAGGATCATGTCGTCGGCCTTGGTCTTTGCCTGACGCATATTTTCCTCATAGGTCTGCTTAATGGCTGCCGCTTCGGATTTTGCGGCCTCGGCGTCGGCAATCTGCTTGTCGGCGGTCTCGCGGCGCTTGTCCAGCACGGCCTTGATTTTATCCAGGAAGAAGATCTTGACGATAAGCAGCTGGATAAACAGGTTGCAAATCTGTGCAATCAGAGTTACGGGGTTTACCGTCACCAATGACTGGTAAAGGTCCATTGCGTTGCCTCCTTCCGGCGTACAATTTAATGATCGGATTTCTCGCCGGAAATCAGCCCAGATGCTTCATGAACATACCGGGGGCGACAAAAATCAGCAGCAGACCGGTAACGAAGCCGTAAATACCGGTGGTCTCGGACAGAGCGATACCCAGGATCATGGTGCTGGTAACGTCGCTCTTGCACTCGGGATTCCGGCCGATGATTTCACAGGCACGGGCGGCGCAGTTACCTTCGCCGATACCAGGGCCGATACCGGCGATCAGAGCCAGACCGGCGCCGATGCCGCAACCTGCCAGAGCAATGCCTTTAGCTAAAACTTCCATAAATATTTCCTCCTAATAATGATTACGTATTTATTCAAATGGCCGCTGCGTTATCAGCCCGCAGCCTGTTTGATGAATAGGGTGGTCAGGGTGCAGAAAATGAACGCCTGGATGCAGCCGCTGAACCAGTCGAAATACAGGCTGGGAATGGCGGGAATGCCGATGGTCAGCCAGGGGTAGTCAACGCCCAGACAGGTGAGAATGGCGAGAACGCCCAGCACCGTGACGATGATGCCAAGAATTTTCAGCTTCTTTTTCTTCTTTGTAAAGCCGATAATCAGAGGAATCAGACCAACGATGGTGACGATCAGCGCGACATACATGCTGGATGCCAGCAGATGGAACAGCGCGCTGTTGGCGGCGACCAGCGCGGCGTAGATCAGGGCGCTGATGACCGTACCGGAGAGAATGTTGCCGAAATGACGGCAGGCCATGGAGACGGGGGTGAACAGCTCACTCATGACATTGATGGGCGCCAGGATGAAAAGGGGATCCAGGAAGCCCTTCAGATACGCCCCGATGCCGGAGGCCTTGATCTTATGATAGGTAATCAGCACGAACACCACCAGCGCCCAGGCAAGCTCCGTCATCAGATCGGCGGTGGGACTCCAGATGCCCACAAGGCTGATCAGGTTGGAAAAAATGCTGGTAACGAAGATGGTGCCGACCAGCGGGATGTACCGGTCAAACTCCGCCCCCATATTGCCCCGGACGAAGTTCACCAGGGAGGTGTAGATCGTCTCGGCGACGGCCTGCTTCCGGGAGATGCCCGTGACCTTCAATCCGGAACCCAGCCAGATGAACAGAGCGGAGATCAGAATCAGAATCAGCCAGCTGACAATCAGCGTCTGGGTGATCTGAACCGTTCCGAACAGCGGGACGTTTTCAAATGTAGCGATAATTCGCGCGCCATTGATTTCAACGTTCATACACTCACCTCATAAATCGATGAATATTACAATTCTTACACTTCAAAGGGACCGGCATGGTCTTCCGGCTCGTCCTGCTCCTGTACGTTTCTTTCGGCCTCGCCAGCAGCCGGCTTTTCGCCGTCGGGAACAAGCTTGCCCCGGCTTTGCAGGAAGAAAATGACCACGTTGGGGAACAGAACGGGCAGCGCGCCGGCCACAAAATGCACCTGGGGAATCAGGTATGCGGCGATGACCCAAGCGGCCTGAAGAAGCAGGCGGACATTGTAGCTCATCTGGAATTTCTGCCGCATTTTCTTCTTGCTGTCGATCTCCACGGCGCTCTGCACCGTCAGGCAGAGAATGGTGAAGTTCAGAATCGCTACCACGGAGCCGCACGCCGCGCCCAGCAGAATGCGCGGAAGCGCAAACTTACCGATGCCGAACTGGCTCAGGAGAAACAGCCCCGCGACCATGATAACGTCGCACACCAGCGTGCCAACGGCGATGCGGGAAATCTCTTTTTTGGATGCTGCCTGTAATTTCATAGCGGGAATTCCTCTTACTTGTGGTCATTGAAGGAGACGGGCGGGTCTTTGCGGTCGCTGCTTTCGTCGGCGGCCTTGCGCATGGCTTTCAGGCACGAGCGGGCGGTGCTGACGGAGGTAAGCAGACCCACAATGCCCAGCACAATCACGATCCAGAGACCAAGGTCAAACTTATCCTGAAGCCAGACGCCCAGAATCAAAAAGAAAACCGTGGGAAACAGAATGGAAAACCCAAACTGCACCACCCACATAAGCAAATTCAGCAGCTTCATAGCGCCTCCGCAGGAGAAAAATGTCAGACCCCCAAAATCATTCCAGAATATTATACCCGATTTTTTGTCGAGATTCAAGACCAATTTTGAAGAATCCGGCAAAAGTTTCTTTGCTGGACGTTAAATGGACAGAAAGCGGAGAAAGAACGCAAAAGGGGCTTTCCATTTTGGGAGAAATATAGTAATATAGTAAAAGAAAATGACCGGCACCGAAACTGCGCTTCCTTCATACAATATCCGGAGGTGGTTTTGGTGGCGGGTTACATTGTGCTGGGGATGCTGGCGGCCTTTGGTCTGGTGAGCGCCCTGTGGGTGCTGTGCGGATTTTTGCTGCCCGCAGAGCGGGGCGGCGGGCTTTACGCCCCGGCAAGGCCGGGGGTGACGGAGGATTCCTTTGCCCGGCGGTATCTTTGGCTGCGGGAGCTGGGACTGCTGCGGGAAGAGCTTACCATGGTGGACTTTGGCATCAGCGACGCGGAACGGGACTGGCTGGCGGAGCGGGGCGTGACGGTCTGTACGCCGGAAAAGCTGGCCGAGAGAATGGGAGAGAGAACGACTTGACGGAAGATTTGGAGATTTTGCAGGGCGCCATCAGCGCCGTGGTATATCAGAATTACGAAAACGGCTACGCCGTCCTTCGGCTGAACGTGGGCGGCGGACAGAATGTAACGGTGGTCGGTACTATCCCGCTGCCCGCAGTGGGCGAGCGGCTGATGGTGACGGGCAAGTGGAGCACCCACTCCAGCTACGGGCGGCAGTTCGAGGCGGAGTTCCTGGAGCGGCTGATGCCCCAGACCAGTCTGGAAATTCTGAATTACCTCAGCAGCCGGATCATCAAGGGCATCGGCCCCAAGACGGCGGCGCGGATCGTGGAGCATTTCGGGGAGCAGACCCTGCTGGTCATGGAACGGGAACCGGAGCGGCTGGCCGAGGTTCCCGGCATTTCCCGGGAAAAAGCGAAAGCCATGGGCGAGGAATTCCGGCTACAGGTGGGAATGCGGCAGCTGATGGAATTTTTTGCTGTGCATCATCTTCCCGCGGAGCTGGCGGTGCGGGCATATAAGCTGTACGGCGACAGCACCGTGGAGCTTCTGTACGACGACCCGTACTTACTCATGGACGAGGGACTGGACGCGCCCTTCGGGGCGGTAGACCGCTTTGCCATTGAGCTGGGCGTGGCGGGGGACGACCCCCGGCGGGTGGAGGCCGGAATCCTGTTTGAGCTGAACTACAATCTCACGGCAGGACACAGCTTTCTCCCGGAGGACAAGCTGCAGCTGGCGGTTAGCCAGCTGCTGAGCGTGGACGGCGAAGCGGTGAAACAGGGCATCGGGCGACTTCTGGAAGCCGACCGCCTGGTGCGCAGTACGCTGGCGGGCATTACCGTTGATTATCTTCCAAGGCTGTATGAAGCGGAAGTGAATTGCAGCCGGCGGCTTTTAGAGTTCGCAAAGGGCAGCTTCCCGCCGCCCAAAGGCTTGGAGCGCATGATTCAAAACGTGGCGGAGGAAAGCGGCGTCGAATACTCCGAGGAACAGACCCGCGCCATCCGGGAGGCGGCGACCTCCGGACTGCTGCTGATCACCGGCGGCCCCGGCACCGGTAAGACGACTATATTAAATGGTATATTGTCCCTGCTGGGACAGATGCAGCTGACGTGTCTGCTGGCCGCGCCCACCGGTCGGGCGGCGAAGCGGCTGACGGAGGTGACGGGGGAGAACGCCTCCACCATCCACCGGCTGCTGGAAGCGGGAATCGACCCCGGCACGGGGGACATGGTGTTCGTCCGGGACGAGGACAACCCCCTTAAATGCGACGCGGTGATCGTGGACGAGATGTCCATGGTGGACGTGGAGCTGCTGCACCATCTTTTGCAGGCCATTCCCAAAGGGAAGCGGCTGATTCTGGTGGGCGACCCCGACCAGCTGCCCCCCGTGGGGCCGGGGTTCCCGTTCAATGATATGCTGCGCAGCGGCTGCCTTCCCACGGTGCGGCTGACGGAGATTTTCCGCCAGGCGCAGCAGAGCCTGATCGTCATGAACGCCCACCGGGTGAATCAGGGACAGATGCCGGAGCTGAAAAATGTCAAAAGCGACTTTTTCTTCCTGCGCAGACAGAGCGAGGAGACGGTCGGCACCCTGATTCGGGAATTATGCACCACTCGACTGCCCAAAAACATGGGCATTCCGCCGGAGCAGATTCAGGTGCTGTCCCCCACCCGCAAGGGGGGCGTAGGCACCGCCGCTCTGAACAAAATGCTGCAGGCCGCTCTGAACCCCGCCGCTCCCGACAAAAAGGAGCGCGCTTTCGGAGATATTATTTTCCGGGAAGGGGACAGGGTGATGCAGATCCGCAACAATTATGATATATTATGGAAGAAGACCGACGGAAGCGCCGTAGGCACCGGCATTTTCAACGGCGACGTGGGTACGATCACCGAAATTAACACCGGCGCGGAGACCCTGACGGTGACCTTCGACGACCGGGCGGCGGACTACGACTTTACCCAGCTGAACGAGCTGGAACCGGCCTACGCCATGACCGTCCACAAGAGCCAGGGCAGCGAGTACCGTGCGGTGATCCTGACGGCGTGGAACGGCTCGCCGTACCTGCTCAGCCGCAGTATTCTCTACACCGCCATTACCCGGGCGAGGGAGCTGCTGATCATCGTGGGGCGCGAGGAAACCGTGGCGGCGATGGTGGAAAACGCGAAGAAAAACCGCCGCTACACGGGGTTGAAGCTTCGCTTACAGGGGAAAACCGAATGAGACTGTATCATTGGCTGCTGAGCGTGCTGTTTCCGCCCAAGTGCGTTCTGTGCGGCAAAGTCCTGGGGAAAGAGGAGCTTGACCTGTGCCGCACCTGCCGGGAGGAGGCTCCCGAATATCTTAATGGAAAAAGAAGGGGTCAATTTCTTGACAGTTTCGCCGCGGTCTGGTACTATGAAGGGAACGTAAGAAGGAGTCTTCTGCGTTATAAGTTCGGCGGCGCGAGAAATTACGCAGTTGCCTACGGCAGACTCCTGGCCATGCGTATCCAGAATCAGTACCCCGACGGCTTCGACGCGCTGACGTGGATTCCCGTCAGCCGTCTGCGGAAGCTGCGCCGGGGCTACGATCAGGTGGAGCTGCTGGCGAAGGCCGTGGGGCGGGAGCTGGGGATGACCCCGATGCCCCTTCTTCGGAAAGTCCGTCACAACCGCCCTCAGTCCGGCATTCACGGCGAGGCGGAACGCCGGGCAAATGTGCTGGGCGTCTACCGGCTGACCCGGGGCGCGGAGGTTGCCGGAAAGCGGATACTGCTGCTGGACGACATCCTGACCACCGGCGCCACGGCGGGTGAAGCCGCCCGGGTGCTGAAAACCGCCGGGGCGAAGGAAGTGCATTGCGCTGCCATTGCTTCGGCTGGAAGGGAATAATACCATTTCTTATGGATAAGTAGGTGTCATTATGTTTTTATTTTCCAATGACCTGGGCGTTGACCTGGGGACATCCAACGTTTTGATTTACGCCGATGGCAAGGGACTGGTCGTCCGGGAACCCTCCGTTGTGGCCATGGACAAGAACACCGGCAAGATTTTGCAGGTGGGCGCGGCCGCCCGGAACATGCTGGGACGTACTCCCGGCAACGTGGTCGCCATGCACCCGCTGAAGGACGGCACCGTCTCCGACCATGAGATGACCGTCCGGATGCTTCAGGAAATGTTCAAAACCGCCACAAAGGCGTCCTTCTTCACTCCCAAGCCCCGTGTGGTCATTTCCGTACCCTCCGGCGTGTCCGAGGTAGAGGAGCGCAGCGTCATCAACGCTGCCATCGAAGCCGGCGCGCGCAGAGTGTTCCTGATCGAGGAACCCCTTGCGGCGGGTCTGGGCGCGGGACTGGACATTCGCGGCCCCAGCGGCCATCTGGTGGTGGACATCGGCGGCGGCACCACGGACATCGCGGTGCTGAGCATGAACGGCGTGGCGGTTTCCTCTTCTTTGAAGGTGGCGGGCAACTACTTTGACGAGATGATCGCCCGGTACGTCCGCCGTCAGCATGGCGTGGTGGTCGGTCAGGTCACCGCCGAGAATGTGAAAATCCAGATCGGCCAGGTCTACCCCCGGGACGAGGAGCGGAGCATGAACGTCAAGGGGCGGGACTTCAAGACCGGTATGCCCAAGGTCATCACCCTGACCTCCACGGAGATTTTTGAGGTACTGCGCCGTCCCGCCCGGATGATCACCGATGAGGTTCTGGCGGTTCTGGAGCAGACAAGCCCCGAGCTGGTGTCGGACATTTCCGAAAACGGCATCACCCTCACCGGCGGATGCAGCCAGATCTGGGGCATGGATCTGTTGATCGCCGAGCGCACGGGCATTGGCTGTGTTCTGGCGGACGACCCAGACGCCTGCACGGCCTACGGCGCGGGCAAGAGCCTTGCCTGGATTAACCACATGCAGGAAGGCCCCATCAACATTGCCAGAAAACGGGCAATGCGTGGCTGATATGGAGAAAAAAGCGAGAATCGGGCGAAGCGCCCTGCTGATCATCGGCATTATTTATACCGCCCTGGGCGGAACCTTTGTGATACTGGGCATTGTGCTGGCGGCGCTTCTGCGGGACAGCGACGCCTTTATGGTCGGTCTCATTTTCGGCGGGATCGGCACCATATTCCTGATTTTGGGAATCGTCTTTCTCATTGTCGAACTCTGCAAGAAAAGGCGGTCGGATGCCCTGCTTGCCTCGGGACACTACATCCTGGGCGAGGTGGTGGATATTGCCGCGAATATCAACGTCAACGTAAACGGCCGGTATCCCTACTATATAATCGTGCAGTATATTGACCCCCACGGCGTGCGGCACATTTTCAAAAGCCCCAGCCTGCGCATTTTCCGCGACCCGGAGCTGATCGGCAAAAAGGTGAAGGTCTACGTGGAAAATGACAGTTTTAAGCACTATTACGTAGACGTGGACGGGATTCTGCCCAAATATGTAGAACATTAAATGATTTGCCCCCAAAGGCCATTGGCCTTTGGGGGCAGGCTTTTAATCCGGATTGCAGTCGTTATCTTTCTTCCGGTCGCAGCCGGTGGGGGTGAACTGGCGGGCGGGGAAGGGAATGCGGCTGAACATTTCGCAGGGGTCTTCGGTGCAGCAGCCCTCGCTGTCGCAGCATTCCTTTTCGGGGATGGCGTATTCCACCATGGGCACGACCAGCTGCACATCCCGTTCCAGCCGGACGATGGAGAACTGCCCCAGGGTGACGTACAGGCGGCGATGGTCGCCGGAGGTGACCAGGTCTTCGTCGAACAGCGCCCGGATGGCCTCGGGAATCTGGACGGTGACGGACTCCGCCACCCCGCTTTCTGCGGCATCTTTGACCTTGGAGCTGAGCACCATGGGGTCAAGCACCTCTACTGCGGACACCAATTAGGCAGGCGCGTCGTCGAATTTCCGCAGGACGACGCAGACATGCCCCTCCCGGTCTACGGAAATGTGGTCAAGGATGCGGCGCATGTCCATGTTGGTGACGGTTTCCAGTTCCAGAAAGCGCTGAATCTCGCCTGTGTAGCGCTGGACGGTTTCCACGGCTTTTTTGCCCGGGGCAAGCCGCGCCAAAGCTCTGTCCAGCGCGTTCAGCTCTTCGGTAATGCCGGTGATTTTTTCTTTCAACTCGGTCAGGCTCAGAATATCGCTGGCGTACATCTCCTGATACCTGCTTTTTTTGGACAGCAGCTTTTTTCGCTTTGCCTCGATCTCCCGCTTGGCCTGCTCCGGATTTTGAGAGGCGGGGAGACGCTTATCCAGACTTGTCAAAATGTCCGCAACGAAAGCGTCCCTGTCCTCAATCAGAGAAGCAAAATACTCCCGCAGCTGCCTCAGCAGCTCCGGCTCGTCCAGACAGGTGCGGTTGTCGCATTTCTCGGCGGTATACTGGTCGTTGGTAACGCACCGCCAATAGACCCGCGTGTTCGCATAGGTATAGCTCTTTCTCGTAAAGGAGCGCCCGCAATGCGCGCACTTGATCAGCGTGGAAAAGGTATGCTTGGCGCTGTATCTGCCCGCCATAAACGGCTCGCCGGAATCGTATTGAGTGCGCCGGGACGCCATGATTTCCTGGGCTTTCCGAAACGCCTCCGGCGTGACGATCGCCCAGGCGGGGCGCCTGTGACAGAACTGTTCCTCCTCGGGAAGCCGGATTTGCCTGCCGGTGAGAAAATCCTCAATTTCGTATTTGTGATTTATCAGAATCCCGCAGTAAATGGGATTCACCAGAACCCGGCGAACGCCCCGGGCATTCCAGTCGCTGCCAAGCTTGGTTTTATCCCGATCGCGGTTGAGGGTCGCGCTGATGGTGCGGCACCCCAGCCCCTGGTCGTTGTAGAGAGAAAAAATCTTGCGGACAATTCCGGCTTCGGTTGGGTTAATTTCCAGGGTGAAGTTGTCAATTCGGTCGTAACCGAAAATCCTCTGGGGGACGCGGCCTTTTTCGGCATTGATTTTTTTACCCCATTTGACACGCTTGGAAAGATTGCTGCTTTCCTCCTGCGCCATGGCGGAGAACAGGGTGAGAATAAACTCGCTGTCCCCCATGGAGTCCATGTTGGCGGTGAGAAACAGGGTGCAGATGCCCATGGATTTGAGCTTCCGGATGCTTTGCAGGGCGTCCACGGTGTTCCGCGCGAAACGGCTGATGTCCTTGACCACCACCATGTTGAACAGCCCCAGCTCGGCGTCCCGGAGAAGCCGCTTGAATTCCTCCCGCTTTTTCAGGCTGGTTCCGCTGATCCCCTCGTCGGCGTAAAGCCTAACCAGCTCATGGCCGCTGCGTTTGGCGTATTCGACGAAAAATTCCTTCTGATGGTTCAGACTGTCGAGCTGTTCGTCCTTATCCGTGGAGACACGGCAATAGGCGGCAATCCTCATGGGCGGGCGGTCTCGGCTTGCCGGGAAAGAAGCTTCTCGAGAAGAAGCGCTTTCAGCATTTGTTCAAAGCATTTTGGCGTATTGGGATTTTCGAAGGTAAAGGTCAACTGCGGCGTTTTCTTTGCCATGGAATGTTCCCCCTTCCGTGAAACATCTTATTGGGGGAGGGGAGTGGGAATGCCTCCGACGATCCCGCTTTTGCCCTGATGAGGCCGGGGATGAAACGTCTTTTCAGAAAAAACCGGGAAAACCGCGCAAGCAAAATGCACAGTTAAAAGGCTGTAATTTCGTCAATATGCCAAATGCAACGCCCAAATATTTCGCAAATTCATACAGATACTATCAAATTATGACAAAGTGCGAAATAAGATTCCATGTCGGCCGAAGGACGTTGACAAATCCGTTTCGCAGTGTTAAACTGATGCCATCCTAGGAAGGAAACAAAAATCCAAATAAAAAAACAGGAGGAAACTATGAAGAAGATTCTTGCATTGCTGCTGGTTGTCGTCATGGCTGTTTCCATGTGCGCCTGCGGCTCCGGAAACGGAACCAATGAAAAGCCCACCACTGCGGACAACAAGACCGCCGACGCTGCAAAGCCCCAGGGCGAGCAGACCGGCACCGTGAAGGACACCGCCATTCTGGCAACGTCCGATGAGCCCTACCGGTTCTTCGCTCAGTCCAAGCAGAGCTGCTCCGGCGCGGATAACCTGGTTCTTTCCAACGTGTATGACTGCCTGCTGCGTCTGGAAGCCGACGGCTCCCTGACCCCCGCTCTGGCGGAAAGCTATGAAGTCTCCGACGACGGCCTGGAGTACACCTTCCACCTGCGCAAGGGCGTGAAGTTCCACAACGGCCAGGAGATGACCGCCGAGGACGTCAAGTTCTCCTATGACTACGGCTTTGAAGGCCCCATCGGCACCGCTCTGTTTGTCAACTACAAGCAGTGCGACATCATCGACGACTACACCGTCAAGATGACCCTGTCCAGCCCCTACGCGGCGTTCCCCTACGGCGTGGCTTCCCGTCTGGGCGGCATCGCCTGCAAGGCTTACTTTGACGAAGTCGGTGACGACGAGTACGTCAAGAACCCCATCGGCACCGGCCCCTACAAGTTCGTCGAGTGGATCAGCGGCGACCACACCACCCTGACCGCCAACGAGGACTACTGGGGAACCAAGCCCGCTATCAAGAACATCGTTATCCAGGTCGTTGCTGACACCAACACCCAGATTCTGGGTCTGCAGAACGGCGACTACGATGTCGTCCGCAGCCCCTCCATCGACGTCTGCACCCGTCTGGACGGCAACGCCGACGTGGCATGGGACAGCACCCTGTCCACCGGCCGTATCTCCCTGTACCTGAACGACTGGACCGGCGCCTGCAAGGACATCAACTTCCGGAAGGCTGTTCAGGCCGGTATCGACAAGCAGATGATCAACGACGGCGTCTACGCCGGCCGCAGCGAAATTCTGAACGTGGACATGTGCTCCAACTACCTGAGCTTTGTTACCGAGGCTGACGGCGTTGAGGTTGTTCCCTACGATCAGGAAGCCGCCAAGGAATATCTGGCCAAGTCCAACTACAACGGCGAAGAGTTCGCGGTGTCCGTTCCCAGCGGCTCCGCTCTGGAGAACGTTGGCAAGATCATCCAGGCTCAGCTGATGGAGATCGGCATCAACTGCACCGTCAAGGCTACCGACTACCCCACCTACTCCGGCGAGTTTGCAAACCGTACCTACGAAGCCTACATTATAAACAATCTCTGCTCCCTGGTTGACGCGGACGGCATGTACACCGCCCACCGCCTGGACAGAAAGCCTTGGGAGAACCGCGTGTTCCAGCGCGACGGCGAGATCTCCGAGATCCTGCTGAAGGCCCGTGCGGCTAAGGGCGACGAGCGGAAGGCGCTGTATGTCGAGGCCTGCAACATCGTTGCGGAAGAAGCCTATGACGTACCTCTGGTCAATGACCTGGCGACCATCGCGTACCGTTCCAACATGAGTGGCGTGAAGGCGCACTGCCTGGGTAACATGTACTTCGGCGACTGGAGCTTCAACTGATCCATCCCAGCATTCCCAAGAACTGACTGAGTAAAAGAGGGAAGCGGAACGGTGACACGCCGCGCCGCTTCCCTTTTCTTTCGGAATCTCTGATGAAATCGTCTGCGGCTGTGAGCGGATCTTTTCCGCCCACTCTTCGGTATCAAAAACGGGGAATACACAAAGTATTCCTCCGTTTCCGATACCTCGATTGGACGAAAAATCTCTCGCTCACAGCTCTTGCCGATTTCATCAGAGGTTCCGCTTACTTTCATTGCCCCGCTTTTTCAAGGAGGAAATCAATGAGCTGGTTAAAATACGCCGGAAAACGGCTGCTGATGCTGATTCCGGTTATCATTTGCGTGACATTTGTTCTGTTCCTGATCCTGTCCGCCGCCCCCGGCGACCTGGCACGTTCGCTGCTGGGCGACGACGCAACGCCGGAGCAGATCGCGGAGAAGAAGGCGGAAATGGGTCTGGATCAGCCGCTGCTGGTTCGCTATGTCCGCTATATGGGCGGCGTCCTGCGGCTGGACTTCGGCGAGTCCTGGATCAACGGCGAAGCGGTGCTTGCCCGTTTTGCCCGCCGCCTGCCCAATACGCTCCTGCTGTCTACCCTTGCCATGCTGTTTGCTGTGGCGGTGGGTATGCCTTTGGGCATCGGCTCCGCCATCAAACAATATAGTCTATTGGACTACGGCAGCTCCTTTGTAGCGATGCTGCTGTTCTCTCTGCCTGCCTTCTGGCTGGGCACCATGTGTCAGGTGCTGTTCTGCCTGACGCTGCACTGGCTGCCCACCTCCGGCTTTGACTCTCCCAAGTCCCTGATTCTGCCTACGCTGATTCTGGGTGCCAACACCATGGCTACCATGATCCGCATGAGCCGCACCAGTATGCTGGACGTTATCCGGCAGGACTACATCCGTACCGCCAAGGCCAAGGGCGCACCCAACAAGACGGTCATCCGTCATCATGCCCTTCGCAACGGCATGATCCCCGTCGTGACCCAGATCGGCGTGAGCTTTGCCGGCACCATCGGCGGCGCTGTGGTTACGGAAAACATTTTCACCATTCCCGGCGTCGGCACCATGCTTTTAAGTGCCGTGAAATCCCGGGACGTTCCCGTGGTGCTGGGCACGATCATCTTCGTGACGGTGATCGTTGGCGTGATCAATCTTCTGGTAGACCTGCTTTGCGCGGTGATCGACCCCAGAATTGACCTGGCATCCTGATGGAGGGCAAAGCGTATGTTGAAACGTCGTAAAAAATCTCTTTCCGAATACAGCACCGGCGAGCTGGTCATGTTCCGCTTCCGCAAGAACAAGCTGGCCATGTTCGGCGTGTTCCTGCTGGCTTTCGTGTTCCTGGCGGTGCTGGCCGCCCCGATTCTGAGCAGCTATGAAAACGTGACCAAGCTGCATATTTCCGACCGGTTCACCAGCCCCAATCCGCTGTACATCTTCGGTACGGACGAATTTGGCCGTGACCTGTTTGCCCGTGTTCTGTACGGCGGCAGAATTTCTCTGCTGTGCTCCTTCGCCATCATCGGCATCGCCTTTGTGGTCGGTGCGCTGATCGGCGGCGCCGCTGGTTTCTTCGGCGGCAAGGTGGATAGCTTCCTTATGCGGATCGTGGACATCCTGATGGCCGTTCCTTCCTCTCTGCTGGCCATGGCCATCATCACCGCCATGGGCAACGGCGTCTGGAAGCTGGTGGTTGCGCTGGCAATTTCCCAGGTGGCGCGGTTTGCCAGAATCGTCCGCTCCTCCGTGCTGACCCTGCGGAACGTGGAGTTCGTGGAGGCCGCCAAGTGTTACGGATGCAGCTCCCTGCGCATCATCCTCAAGCACATCCTGCCCAACGGCATCGGCCCCATCATTGTTTCCGCGACACTGTGTCTCGGCCAGACCATCCTGAGTATCTCCTCCATGGGCTACCTGGGTCTGGGCGTCGCCTCTCCCACGCCGGAATGGGGCACCATCATCTCCGAAAACAAGATCAACATTCAGGCCTATCCCTACCTCGGCCTGATTCCCGGCATCTGCATCTGCCTGACCGTTATGGCGGTCAACTTCATCGGCGACGGCCTGCGGGATGCCTTTGACCCCAGAACCAAGAAATAAGGAGGACGTACAGATGGAAAAGAAACAAGACAACCTGATGGAGATTTCCGATCTGACCGTCCGGTACAATACAGACGACGCAGTGGTTCACGCGGTCAACAATTTCAACCTGAAGCTGGTTCGCGGCGAAGCCCGCGGCCTGGTGGGCGAGACCGGCGCGGGAAAAACCACCCTGGCGCTGTCCATCCTGCGGCTGCTGCCGGAACGGGTGGGCGAGGTGACCGGCGGTTCCATCGTCTATGACGGTCAGGAGCTGCTGAACCTGCCGGAGGCGGAAATGCTGCCTCTGCGGGGCAAGCGCATCTCCATGATCTTCCAGGATCCCATGACCAGCCTGAACCCCACCCAGACCGTAGGCGACCAGATCCTCGAAGTGCTGAACCTGCACTTCCCGGAAATGACCCGGGAGGAGAAGAACAAGCGTGTGGACGAGATGATGACCCTGGTTGGTATCCCGCCCCAGCGGAAGAAGAGCTTCCCCCACGAGTTCTCCGGCGGCATGAAGCAGAGAGTCGTCATCGCCATGGCGCTGGTTGCGGAGCCGGAGCTGCTGCTGGCCGACGAGCCGACCACGGCTCTGGACGTGACCATTCAGGCGCAGATTCTGGAGCTGATGAAGCAGCTGCGGGAGAAGTTCAATACCTCCGTCATGCTCATTACCCACGATCTGGGCGTTGTGGCGCAGTTCTGCGACTCCGTTTCCGTGGTTTACGCGGGACGTGTGGTGGAGTATGGCCCTGTTGAGATCGTGTTCCAGCGGAAGGAGAACCACCCCTATACCGCAGGCCTGTTTAACTGCATCCCCAATCTCCATGACGATCAGCCCCGGCTGCACCCCATCGCCGGACATATGGCCGACCCCAGAGTGGAATACAAGGGCTGCTGCTTCGCCGACCGCTGCGAGTACGCCACGGAGCGCTGCCGGACGGAAGCGCCGTCCATGCACGTGTGCGGCGAACACGGCATCCTGTGCCACCGTTATGCCGAGAAGGAGGAGTTCTGATATGGCAATGCCTCTTGTTGAAACGAAGAATCTGAAAAAATATTTCAAGACAGGCGCGGGAATGCTCCATGCCGTTGAGGACGTCAACCTGAAGATCATGCCCGGCAAGACCTTGGGCGTGGTGGGCGAAAGCGGCTGCGGAAAGTCCACCCTGGGCAGAACCATTCTGCGGCTCCAACCGGCAACTTCCGGTGAGGTGCTGTACAACGGGGAAAACATTCTGAAATACAAGGGCAAGGATATGCAGAAGATTCATCTGAACATGCAGATGGTTTTCCAGGATCCCTACAGCTCCCTTGACCCCCGTATGTCCGTTCACAATCTGATCGCCGAGCCGGTGCAGGTGTGCGGCCTGCTGAAAACAAAGGCAGAAATCAACGAGCATGTCCGGGAGATCATGGACATGTGCGGTCTGCCTGCGGATCAGGCGAACCTGTTCCCCCACGAGCTGGACGGCGGCCTGCGCCAGCGGGTCGGCCTGGCCAGAGCCATGGCGGTAAGCCCCAAGTTCATCGTCTGCGATGAGCCGGTCTCGGCTCTGGACGTGTCCATTCAGGCGCAGATTCTGAACCTTCTGATGGATTTGCAGGAGCAGCGGGAGCTTTCCTATATGTTCATCACCCACGATCTGTGCGTGGTGAAGCACATCAGCGACGAGATCATGGTCATGTATATGGGACAGGTGGTGGAGCACGCGAAGACTGCGGAGCTGTTTGCCAACCCTGTACACCCCTATACCAAGGCACTGCTTCACGCGGTACCCACCATTGACCTGTCCAAGCGGAACAGAGAGGGCTTCATGCTCCGGGGCGAGGTTACCAGCCCCATCAATCCTGCACCCGGCTGCCGGTTTGCGCCCCGCTGCCCCTACGCAACGGATAAGTGCAAGGAGAATGTCTGCCTGAAGGAAGTCAGCCCGGATCACTTTGTTGCCTGTTCTCTTTGCGATTGAATCACAGAAATAAGGCAATACCGCACAATTTGGCAAGACGGCTGAGGCTCGCGGACACAATTGCGCGGTGTTGCCATAACGAAAGCGCGGCACCGGTGCGGATGGGGAAACCCTCCGCCCGGGGTTGAGCGTAATTGGAGGAATGACATGGATCTCAATTCTATCAAGACAGAACAGCGTAACAGCCGGACTGCACAGATCGACACCATGAGTACGCTGAGTATGGTCAAGCTGATCAACGAAGAAGATAAAAAGGTCGCCGTGGCGGTGGGAGATGAGGCCGAACACATTGCCCAGGCGGTGGATGTGATCGCCGCTCAGCTCAAGCAGGGCGGACGGCTGGTCTACAGCGGCTGCGGCACCTCCGGACGCCTGGGCATTCTGGACGCCGTGGAATGTCCGCCTACCTATTCTACCGATCCCGGCGAGGTGATCGGCCTGATCGCCGGGGGAAACGAGGCAATTTTCCGGGCAAAGGAAGGCGCGGAGGATGACGAAGCCCTGGGCGCGGAGGATTTGAAGAAAATCGACTTTGGCAGCAAGGACGTGCTGGTGGGCATTGCCGCCTCCGGCAGAACCCCTTATGTGCTGGGCGCCATGAATTACGCCAGGGAGCAGGGCGCCCATGTTATCGGCATTTCCTGCAACCCCGGTTCCCAGGTGGAGAAGACGGCGGAAATCGCCATCACCCCCACCCCCGGCCCCGAGGTGGTCACCGGATCTACCCGGATGAAGAGCGGCACCGCCCAGAAAATGGTGCTGAATATGCTCTCCACCGGCGCAATGATCAAGCTGGGTAAGGTATACGGCAACCTGATGGTGGATGTGAAAGCCACCAACGAGAAGCTGGTGGAGCGGTGCAAGCGCATCGTCTGCGAAGCCACCGGCGTGGATTACGATACGGCTACCAAGGCTCTGGAGCAGTGCGGCTACCGGGCAAAGGTCGCCATTGTCATGCTGAAAACCGGCGGCGACGTCCATGACGCCGAGCAGCGGCTGGAAGCCCATGAGGGACGGGTCGCCCAGGCCGTGGGGGAGAACTGATTATGGCACATCTGCGTTGTGATTTCCGGTCGGATGCCATGGCAATGAATACCTCCATGACTGTCATTTTGCCGGAGAAAACCGAATTGTCCCAGGTGCCGGTGGTGTATCTGCTCCACGGGCTGGAGGACAACTGCACGGGCTGGACGCGGTACACCAGCGTGGAGCGTTATGCCCGGGAAAAGGGCGCTGCGCTGGTGATTCCGGAGGTTCAGCGAAGCTTTTATACGGACATGGAGCAGGGGATTCCCTATTTCACCTTTATCCATGACGAGCTGCCGGAGATTTGCCGGGGCTTTTTCGGGTTCTCCCCCCGGCGGGAGAAGAACTACATGATGGGTCTTTCCATGGGCGGCTATGGCACGCTGAAATGCGTGCTGCAAACCCCGGAGCGTTACGCCGGCGCGGCGACTTTCTCCGCCGTGGCGGATATCGAGGAATTTGCCGCCGGGCAGACAGCCGCGGAGAAACGAGAGCTTCAGGCCGTGTTCGGCCAGTCCCTGGAAATCCCGGCGGACTGCAATCTGCTGACACTGGCAGAAAAAGCGGATGCGTCCGGGCTGCCGAAGCTTTATATGGCCTGCGGCGAGCAGGACGGTCTGTACGCCGCCAACGTGCGGCTGACGGACAAGCTGACGGCGTTGGGCGCGGACATCCGGTTTGAACACTGGGAGGGCATCCACAACTGGGTGTTCTGGGACGCGGCGGTTCGGAAGGCTCTGGATTACCTACTGTAGGACGAAAGGAAAAAACAGATGGACTTTATTGCAGGAGTAGACGGCGGCGGCACCAAGACCAAGGTAGTCTGCGCCTCGCCGGAGGGAAAGGTGCTGGATACTGCGGTGTTCGGCCCCTTCAATATGAACAGCATCGGCGCGGAGCGATTCTCCGCGCTGCTGCGGGAGCTTTGCGCCTATCTGAACGGAGTGGGTCATTGCCGGGCGCTTTGCATCGGCTCTGCCGGTATCAGCAACAGGGAAATGACCCGTATCGTAGAGACGGAAATGACCCGGGGCGGCATCGAAAACTGGAAGCTGGTAGGCGACCAGGTGATCGCCCTGAACGGCGCGCTGTCCGGCGAAGCGGGTATTGCCCTGATTGCCGGTACCGGCTCCATCTGCTTCGGAAAGAACGGGGCGGGGGACTACGCCCGTTCCGGCGGCTGGGGACATCTGATCGGCGACGAGGGCAGCGGCTACGCTCTGGGCAGGGATGCCCTGGCGGCGGTTGCCCGCGCCTGGGACGGCTGGGGCGAGAAGACGCTGCTGTCCCGGCTGCTGGCCGAGGAGATGGAACTGGACGACCAGAAGAAGATCATTTCCTACACCTACGGCGGCGACAAGAGCCGGATCGCGGCATTGGCGCCCCTGGTGGAGCAGGCAGCCGGGCAGGGCGACGGGGTCGCTCTGGCAATCATCCGGGACAATGCCGTCAAGATGACCGGCTTAGTCGGCGCGGTGGCGCGTCAGCTGGACATCCGAGCCGGAAAGGTTGCCATGCTGGGCGGACTGCTGGAGCATGACACCAAGCTTCGGGAGACCTTCGTCGCGGAAATGGGCAGGCAGTATCCCGCTCTTACCTGCACGGAGCCGGAGCAGGACGCAGCGGCCGGCGCGCTGATGCTGGCAAAAGAAATGCTGTGAGGTGACAATATGCACCCGATCGTAGGATGTATGGAAAAAGACAGCCGTCTCGTGGTGGGACTGATGTCCGGCACCTCGGCCGACGGCGTGGATGCGGCGCTGTGCCGGATCACCGGCCATGGAACGGCGTCTAAAATCGAACAGCTGGGCTTTGTGTTTCAGCCCTTTACCGGGGAAATTCGCCGGGAAATCCTGCGGCTGGCCAGCGGCAACAGTGCCTGCGCGGCGGATTTCTGTAAGATGAATTTCCTCCTGGGGGAGCTGTACGTCCAGGCGGTGGAGGCGCTGTGCAACCAGACCGGCGTCCGGGCGGAGCAAATCGACCTCATCGGCAGCCACGGCCAGACCTTCTGGCACATTCCGCTGCCGGAAACCTATCTGGGACACAGCTTCCGCAGCACCTTCCAGCTGGGAGAAGGCTCGGTGCTGGCGCAGCGGTTCGGCTGCCCGGTGGTGAGCGATTTCCGGGTTCGGGACGTGGCGGCGGACGGCCTGGGGGCACCTCTGGTACCCTACAGTGAATTTTTGATTTACCGCAGCGAGACCGAGTGCGTGGCCTTGCAGAACATCGGCGGCATCGGCAATATCACCTGCCTGCTCCCGGCGTGCCGGTTGGAGGATGTGTTCGCCTTTGATACCGGCCCGGGCAATATGGTCATGGACGCGGTTTATACGGAGCTGACCAGCGGGGAGAAGACCTTCGACGAGGGCGGCGCTTACGCCGCCGGAGGAAAGGTGCATGAGAAGCTGCTGGAAACGCTGATGCAGGATCCCTACCTTGCGCAGAAGCCTCCGAAAACCACCGGACGGGAATACTACGGCCCCGACTTCGTGAAGAAGATCATGGACTACGCCCGTCAGGAGAACATTTCCGGGCAGGATCTGATGGCCACGGTGACGGACTACACGGCGCAGACCATCCGCTACAGCGTGGAGCATTATTTCCCTCGCAAGCCGGATAAGCTGATCATCGGCGGTGGCGGAAGCATGAATAAGACCCTGGTGCGGGCGGTGGCCAAGGCGCTGCCGGAGTGCCGGGTTCTGACCAACGAGGATCTGGGCTACGACAGCAACGCCAAGGAGGCCGTGGCCTTCGCGGTGATGGCCAATGAAACGATTTTTGCCGGATGCAACAACGTCCCCACGGTCACGGGGGCGAGGAATCCGGTGGTTATGGGGAAAATCAGCCTGTAAAAGCTTATGGAAAACAGAATTCGACCTGAAAACCGGAAAAAACCGAATTTTGAAGTTTTCGAAAAGGTTTTTGACCCGGTCATTCCCGGCATTATCACAGCGGGACTCTGCTCCGGCTTCGCGGCACTGATCGCCCAGTTTGTGCCGGGTTATGCGGAGAACCCGGTCAGTGCCGCAGTATATTATTTACTGTCACTGGTGAGTACCGCCTTCATGAGCTTCATGCCCGCCTGGGTGGGCCATTCCGCCTGCGATCAGTTCGGCGGAACGGCCATCCTGGGCGGAATGCTGGGCATGATCACGGGGCTGAGCGAGGTCAACGACCTGGCGCAGACCCTGGGACTTTACAATGCCGCTGACCCCGCCGCGTCCATTCTGTGCAGCGGCCGGGGCGGTGTGCTGGCGGCCATTCTGGGCGGCTGGCTTCTGGCGCGGCTGGAAAACTGGCTGCACAAACGGATGCCCAAGAGCGTGGACATGGTGCTGACGCCCTTCTGCACATTTCTATTGGTGCTGGTGCCGTATCTGCTGCTGGTCATGCCCCTGACCGGCCTGATCTCTACGGTGCTGTGCGGCGGCGTGCGGCTGGTGTGCATGAGCGAGCATCCGGCGGTACGGATTCTCGCGGGCTACGGCTGCACGGCAGTGTTCCTGGTGGCGGTGATGATGGGGATGCAGTATGCCTTTGTGGCGCTGTATTCCATGGAGCTGGACAGCTACGGCTACGTGACGCTGTTTCCCACGCTGGCAATGGCCGGTGCGGGACAGGTGGGCGCGGGGCTGGCGCTGCTGGTGAAAGCCCGGAAGGCCGGAAACGCCCGGTTTGCCAACGTGATCGGGGCGACTATCGTCCCGGGCATGATGGGCGTGGGTACGCCGCTGCTCTACGGCGTGACGCTGCCCCTGGGCAGACCCTTTGTGACGGCCTGTCTCGGCGGCGGCTTTGGCGGCGCGTTTATTATGGCCTGCGGCGTGGCGTCCTCCGGCTGGGGAGCCTCCGGCCTGCTTGGCATTCCCATGATGGGCGCGGGGCCGGTGGGAACCAAGGGAATGCTGCTGTACTGCGTAGGTCTTGCCATCAGCTGCATCATGGGCTTTATGCTGACCTTTTTCACCGTTCCAGCAGAACGGGTAAAGGATGTATAATACTATTTCTTCATAAAATGATTTCATCATTTTATGAAAGCCGTTTCACGGCAGACCGCCTGGGCGGCGGTAAGAAATGTATTGACTTCGTTTTTTAGCGGCAGTGGCCGCAATCCTGCGGCCGAATAAAATGCTTTTCAGCGTTTTATTAAAAACTCGTATAAGGCAGCACCGCGCAATTGTGTCTGCGAGCCTCAGCCGCCTTTTGCCAGATTGTGCGGTGCTGCCATAAAACCTCATGCGGGAACGCTGCACCACGAAAAAGCGCAAATGACGGTGCATGAATTTTTTGTACATGATTTCCGGCTGCCCCTGCGTACCGGTGGATGCGCCGGACGCGGGGGCGGATTCTTGCCTTTTTGAGAAAAATGTGCTACAATGGCATGAAAGAAAGTTGGGTTGGGAGATGATTTTGTTGAAAAGTGTTCTGATTCGTGCGAAGCAGTATCTGCCCACGGCCAGCGGCGCGGAACAGGGGGCGCTAAGGTATCTTCTGGAGCATTCCGAGGAGATTCCCCAGCTCAGCGTCAAGGAGCTGTCCCAGCGCTCCTTCAGCTCTGCGGCCACCATTGTGCGGCTGTGCAGAAAGCTGGGATTTGAGGGCTACCGGGATATGCAGAAGCAGCTGCTGTTCGAGATCGCCGTGCGCACCCAGGAGGAATCCAAGGGGAACGCCCGGGTCACCGCCGGAAGCACCTCGGATATTGTCTACAAGATCACCTACCGGAACATCGCCTCCTTGGAGGAGACCGTCAAGCTTGTGGAACCCCAGGTGCTGGAACGGGCGGTGGATCTGATCTGCCGGGCGGATTCCGTTCTCCTGTTCGGATTGGGCGCTTCTCAGCTGGTGGCCAAGGACGCGTATCTGAAATTCATCCGGATCGACAAGCCCTGCTCCTGCTGCGAGGACATCCACTCCCAGTACATCATCGCCAAGAACTCCAAGCCAAATGACGTGGCGATTGTCATCAGCTATTCGGGCAGAACCGAGGAAATTGTTCGCTGCGCGGAATATCTGAAAGCCCAGGGCACGCCCATCATCGCCATCACCCGTTTCGAGCTGTCGCCCATCTCCCGGATGGCGGCCTGCTGCCTGAACGTGATGGCTTCGGAGGAGCTGTACCGCAGCGGCGCCATGTCCTCCCGAATTGCCCAGCTGAATATGATCGATATTCTGTATACGGCCTGCATCAACCGGAATATCAGCCAGAACGTGCGGATATTCTCCCACAACCGGCTGGATACGGAGAGAGCGTAACAGTAAGAAATACGGAGGTACTCTTTTTGGGGAGTACCTCCGTTTATGTATTGAGCGGCCTGCCTAATTGAGGGCAGTGGCCTCTACCACGGCGGTGGGACGGTTGGAGGAGAAGACGGTGCAGCCGTCGGCTTCTTCGATGCGGGTGTCGCTGGTGAAAATGTGGGCGCGGCTGTCCTCGCCGCAAAGCACCGCCCGCTTGGAGAATACCGAAAGACCGCTCAGAGTCGCGGGACGGCAGGTGCCGATCACCGCGTCCGCCAGAATGCGGTAGTAGAAGGTGATGTCGATACAGTAGTGATTCCGGTCAAAGGCGACCGGCTCCACATCGATGTAGGTGTGCAGAAGCTGGGCGCTGCGTACCCGCACGTTGGCGGCGCTGTCCAGCGTCTGCTGGGAGCTGACGGTGAGATAGACCCGCAGGTCTTCCACGCAGTCCTTATCCCGGCAGGCGTCGGTTATCTTCCGTGTGTGAATGGACATGGCCTGACGCAGATCCTGAGGATTGCAGCGCAGGATGTCCGGACATTGCTCAGACATGGAAACCCCTCCTGATGGCGTGATTTAAGCGAAAATTGCTTATAGGACAGTTTATGCGCCGCCTGTCAGGAAGTGCATAAATCGGAAGCATCAGGGGAGCGGACGGTTCATACTATTTCTCGATAAAATGGTTAACACCATTTTATCCTGCGAATCCTTCG
>ENA-UOJL01000358-UOJL01000358.1-human-gut-metagenome-genome-assembly--contig:-P47-NODE-358-length-70039-cov-14.748914_pt1 | contig 70039 bp, 57 predicted proteins | sample MGYA00242347_ERZ723894 | MGnify/ENA metagenome assembly ERZ723894
TTTTGTAGGCAGCTTGTCAAAAAAGTCCAAAAGGACTTTTTTGACAAGCTGACGCTCTCCGGAGGATCTCCGGAGAGCGTTTTTTTGCTTGCCTGCGGAACAGTCTACCCGCAAGGGGGACGCCGCATCCCGAAGGCAGCAGAGCTGCCAAGGGCTGCGCAAAAGGCTGTTCCCTACTCCTCCACCGTGGTTTCCCCTTCGATCAGATCGGCCAGCAGATCGCCGAAGCGCTCCGCCGAGCGGACGGCCTCGTCCAGCGTGTTGCCCGCCGCGCCGACCTCCAGAAGAATGGAGCAGGGCGTCAGATGCTCGTTGTACCGCTGCGACCGCAGGGAGAGCTGCCGGAACCAGCCGGGATCGCGCTTTTCCGCCAATGCCTGAATTTTCAGGGCGCAGGAGAGGTTGTCCTGCCAGTTCGGATGGTACATCCCGGACACGTTCGTCCCCATGACCAGCAGCAGCCGCGCGCAGGACGCGCCGTCCAGCTCCGCCGTCAAGGCAAGCTGTCCGCCCTCCGCGTCCTCGATCGCGTCGCGGTGCAGGTCGATCACCATCTGAATGGACGGATATTTTTCGAGATATTCCTCGATCACCTCCGCCGAGCGCAGATAGGAATCGTTGTAGCTCTCCAGATCGTTCAATGTATCGTCGTTGATCGCTGCGATGCCGCGGGCACTGAGCCGGTCGGCCAGCACCTGCCCCACCTGCACGACGCTGTGCGCCGTGTCCGTCGTGTGGTATTCCCCGGCCGGCTCATAATCGTCCTCCGCCGTGGGCGTGTAGGCCTCGGTCGCGTGGGTATGGACGATCAGGATGAGCGGCCCGTCCGCGTTCGCGTCAAATTTCAGCGGCCGCGTGATCAGTTCCCCGGCGTCGAACTCCGCCTCCGGCGCGTTGCGGATGTCCACAAGCGCTGCATCCTCCGCGGTAAAGCTGATCGCCCCCGACCGGCGCGGCGGCGTGTAGCGCAGGAGGGGATAGGTCTTTTCCGTCGGCGCGGCCGCCGTTTCCGGCTCCGCCGCGCCCGAACCGAAGAGCAAAAGCGTTTTTTGCAGCTCCTCGCGCGAAAGCAGGCGGCCCGCCGAATCGCGCAGCCCGCTGCGCACGGCCGGTTCCGCCGCCAGCCGCACCACCGCCGCGAACAGCAGCAGCGCAAAGCACATCCAGCGCACGGTCAGATGAAATCTCTCCTTTGTATGCATGGTATCAACTCCCACTGTAGCCTATGCCGCGGCGCGGCGCAAAAGACCGCCCGCTGCACAAAGAAAGTTTCGCCTGTTTTTTCGCAGGATAAACCGTGAAAAATTTTTCAAAAAGCCTCTTGCCGTTTTTAACACCGGTGAACAAGGAAAATATCCGCGCTGCGCACCCCACAGGTCTGAAAACCCTTGTATTTTCGTTAAAAATCGGATAAAATAAAGGACACGGTGCTTTGCACTGCGTCCTTTTCTTATACTAACGATAAGAAGTTTCGTGATTAAACAATAATGGAAGTTCTGATTCTATCCTCAAGAGAGGATGGCGAGAGATTTTTCGTCAAGACAAGGTTTGGAAAACGCAGGAATACTTTGTGTATTTCAAGTTTTCCGAACCGATGGATTGGCGGAAAAGATCCGTCATCCACCGCAGAGGATTGATTCAGAATTTCCAAACTTAAGTACGGGCGGGAAAAACCCGCCCTTCTCCGGAGCTTCGCGCCGTCCACATCCCGTGCGGCACGCTTGACACAAAAGCTATGGAGCATCGCTCGATCGGTTTGGCCGTCCTGATCGCATCTGTACACAATGTCGCGCGTCCTGTTCTGTGTCCGGACTTAGTTTAACCGTTTTTCGGGGAAAAATCAGAAAATGAGGTGGAATTTTATGGAAAATATTCTCGGCGCCATCATCTCCATTGTCGCCATTTTGCTGCTGATCAAGCTGCTGACCACGCCCATTCGCTGGTTCTGGAAGATCTGCATCAACACCGCAGCGGGCTGCGTCCTGCTGGCGCTGTCGAACCTGTTCGCGCCGCTGACGGGGCTGTACATCGACATCACCTTCCTGCACGGGTGTCTGGTGGGCTTCCTCGGGCTGCCGGGCTATGTGCTGGCCGTGCTGCATCAATTGTTTTTCTAGGGAACTTTTCTCACGTGAGTTCGTCAAATCACAGGAATCAACATTTTTGGAGGTACACAAATGAAAAAAGTATTTGCTATTCTGCTGAGTGCAGCGCTTCTGTTCTCTCTGGCCGCCTGCGCGAGCAAGGGCAACGAGCCCGGCAACAGCACCAACGGCGTCGATCCCCTGACCCTTTTGCAGACCGTCTGGAACAGCCACAGCGAAAACGAGAAATTTGCCGTTTCCGGCGGCGACCTGTCCCCGGAGCACATGAAGGAGGATGAGCCTGGCATCTTTTCCATCAGCGACGCTTCCGAGCTTGACCGTGAGCTTGGCTTCCCGGAGGCTGAGGTTTCCAATATCACGGCTGCCGCTTCCCTTGTCCACATGATGAACGCCAATACCTTCACCTGCGGCGCCTTCCAGCTCAAGGACGGCGTGGACGCCGCGGCGCTTGCCAAGAAGGTCGAGCAGAACATCCAGAGCCGCCAGTGGATGTGCGGCTTCCCGGATAAGCTGGTCATCGCTTCCGCCGGCGGCTGTCTCGTCGTGCTCTTCGGCGCGGAGGATCTGCTCGATACCTTCTGCGGAAAGCTGTCTGCCGCCTATTCCGACACCACGGTTCTGGCCGACGCTCCCATCGCATAATGCTCTTTTCGAGTATTCCTTTTCTGTACGTTTTTCTCCCCGCGACGCTGCTTCTCTATTTTGCGGCGCCGCGGCGGATGAAAAACGCCGTCCTGCTGCTTTGCAGTCTGGTCTTTTACGGCTGGGGCGAACCGAAATACCTGCTTCTGATGCTCTTTTCCATCGCGCAGGGGTATCTGTTCGGCCTGCTGATCGAAAAATACCGCGGCAAGACACGGTCTACCGTCTTTTTCTGGCTCAGCGTTTCGCTGAGCCTTCTTTTGCTGGCCTATTTCAAATACGCGGACTTTTTCCTCGACTCCTTCCGCGCCGTCACGGGGCTGCCCGTCCCGGCGCTGCAAATCGCCCTGCCCATCGGCATCAGCTTCTATACCTTCCAGATTCTGAGCTATGTCGTGGACGTGCGGCGCGGGGATGCGTCCGCGCAGAAAAATCCCATTGATCTCGCGGCCTATATCGCCATGTTCCCCCAGCTCATCGCCGGGCCCATCGTCCGCTACACGGACGTGGCGGCGCAGCTCAGGACCCGCACCCACACGCGCGCTGGCACGGCGGCGGGGACGCGGCGCTTCGTGCTGGGTCTTGCCAAGAAGATTCTGATTGCCAATGTGCTGGGGCAGCTCGTGCAGCAGTTCCAGACGGCGCAGGATCCGGACATGCTCTTTCACTGGCTCTACGCCGTGGGCTTCATGCTGCAGATTTATTTTGATTTCTCGGCCTACAGCGATATGGCCATCGGCCTCGGCGCGATCTTTGGCTTCACCTTCCCGGAGAACTTCAATTATCCCTACTGCTCAGCCAGCATCACGGAATTCTGGCGGCGGTGGCACATCTCCCTCGGCTCGTGGTTCCGCGACTATGTCTATATTCCGCTGGGCGGCAGCCGCGTGGGCAAATGGAAGCTGCTGCGCAATCTTCTGCTCGTCTGGGCGGCGACCGGCCTCTGGCACGGCGCGGCATGGAATTTCGTCCTGTGGGGACTGTTTTACGCGGTTCTGCTGATTGCGGAAAAATTTGCCCTCCTGCCGAAGCTGCAAAAGCACCCGGCCATCGGCCGCGTGTATACGCTGCTTTTCGTTCTGCTGGGCTTCGTGCTGTTTGACGCGCCGACGCTTTCCTCGGCAGGCTCCCGCATTGCCGGGCTTTTCGGCGGCACAGGAGCAGTCGCGGGCGTGCAGAGCCTCTACTATCTCAAAAGCTACGCCGTCGTGCTGCTTTTGGCCGTGCTCGGCGCGACGCCGCTTCCCAAGCGCCTGCTTGCCCGTCTGCGACAGAACCGCGTCTGCGGCGCGATCCTGGACGCAGCGGAGCCGTTCACGCTCGTCGCGCTGCTGGCACTCTGCACGGCCTATCTGATCGACGGCTCCTTCAACCCCTTCCTGTATTTCCGTTTTTAAGGAGGCCGGTATGAAAGAAAAAGTCAAAGAACTTCTCATTCTGATCCTGACGGCGGCCTTCGTGCTGGGCTTCGCCGTCTGGCGCATCTGCAAGCCGGACGACGCAGAATCTCTCGCCGAGCGGCGCAAGCTGACGCAGGCGCCCGCGCTCACCGCGCAGAACGTCCTCTCTGGGCGTTTCATGACGGATTTTGAGAGCTACAGCCTCGACCAGTTCCCGCTGCGTGATGAATTCCGCACGCTCAAGGCGCTGTTTGCCACGGATGTGCTGCACCAGAGCGACAACAACGGCCTGTATCAGGAGCGCGGCTATCTTTCCAAGCTGGACTACCCGCTGAACGAAAGCTCCGTGGAAAACGCCGCAGCGCGCTTTCAGGCGGTCTACGACGCCTATCTCGGCGGAAACCGGGTCTATCTCGCCGTCGTTCCGGACAAGAATTATTACACCTCCGCCGATTATCCCAAGATGGACTACGCCGCATTAAACGCGCTGTTGGCAGAAAAAATGCCTTATGCCGACCAGATTGATCTCACCTCCGACCTGACGCTCGAAAGCTACTACCGCACCGACCCGCACTGGAAGCAGGAAGCGCTGCTGCCCGCCGCGCGGACGATCCTGGAGGCGATGGGCGGAACGCAACAGGACGATTACCGCATCATTCGGCTGGACACGCCGTTTTACGGCTCCTACGCCGGGCAGTCCGCCCTGCCGTGCAGCCCGGACGAGCTGAACTACCTGACGAGCGATACGCTGGACGCCTGCCGCGTCTATGACTATGAAACGGACGCGGAGATCGGCGTCTATGATCTGGCGGCCGCGCAGGGGCGCGACGGCTACGAGCTGTTTCTCTCCGGATCAAAGTCCCTGCTGACGATAGAAAATCCGAACGCCCGCACACAGAAGGAGCTTGTCATTTTCCGCGATTCCTACGGAAGCAGCATCGCGCCGCTGCTTGTCGAAGGCTATGCGAAGGTCACGCTGGTTGATATCCGCTATCTTGCGCCGGAGCGGCTCGGCCGCTTCGTGGAATTCACGGATCAGGACGTGCTGTTTCTCTACAGCGCCTCGGTTCTGAACAACAGCAACGCGCTGAGGTAGGGCTGCTCTGCATAAATTTCCTCCCCGACACCAAAAAATCAAAAAAATTTTTTGTCTCCCCGGATTGCTTGTACGTTTCACGGCAATCCGGGGCTTTTCTTCTTATAATAATGTATAAGCCTTGCTTTTTCGGCAGGTTTGTGATAAAATTTTGAATGAAAAAGTATCATGGAAAGGAGTCGGCCATGTATTCCAACGCCTATGTCTGGTCGCGCGTTTTGTCGTATCTGGAGCAACATTCCCCGGCCGTCGCAGTGTCATCTTATTTTGACGATGCGGAGGTCGTGGAGCTGAGCGAATCGAAGCTGGTCATTTATTCCCCGTCCCCCTTCCGCAAGGACGTCATTCTCAACCGTTACACCGAGCTGATCCGTCAGGCCATGCAGGAGCTGTTCCAGACGGACGTGGAGCTGATCGTGCTGGACGAGGACGAGCTTCCCCAGTACACCATGACCAAGCGCAAGCGCACCTTCGTGGAGTTCAACTCTCAGTACACCTTCGACACCTTCGTGGTCGGCTCGTCGAACAAGCACGCCTTTTCCGCGGCGGAGGCCGTCGCGGAGGAGCGCACCACCGCGTATAACCCGCTGTTCATCTATGGCCAGTCCGGCCTCGGCAAGACGCACCTGCTGTACGCCATCGCCAACCGCATCCAGCAGAAGCACCCGGATTACAACATCGTCTACATCAAGGGCGACCAGTTTATCAACGAATTTCTCGAAGCGCTGCGCATTGGCAAAAACTTCGAATTCCGCGACAAATATCGCAATGCCGACCTTTTCCTGATCGACGATATTCAGTTCATCGCCGGCAAGAACTCCACGCAGGAGGAATTCTTCCATACCTTCAACGCGCTTTACGAAAACAAGTGTCAGATCGTCCTGACCTCCGACCGCGTGCCGGGCGACATGGCGCTCTTGGAAGACCGCCTGCGCACCCGCTTTGAGTGGGGCCTGATCGTGGACATCCAGCCGCCCGATTACGAAACGCGCTGGGCCATCACGAAAAACAAGGCCATGTCTTTGGGACTGGAAATGCCGGACGAAGTCTGCGGCTACATCGCGGAAAACATCACCAATAACGTCCGCCAAATCGAAGGCACGGTCAATAAGATCAAGTGCTACCACGATCTGGATGGAATGAAGATGGACATCGCCAACGTTTCCCGCGCGATCAAGGATATGTACAAGGGCAAGGCCCAGACCGTCCCGACGCCGGAGCTGATCATCAGCGAGGTCTGCCGCTTCTATTCCATCGAGGAAAGCACCCTGCGCAGCACCCAGAAAAACAAGGGCACGGCTGAGGCGCGGCAGATCGCCATGTACCTCATCCGCAAGCTGACGAATCTGTCGCTGCCGGACATCGCCAAGGAATTCGGCAAGAATCATACCACCGTTCTCTATAGCCTCCGCCGCGTCGAGCAGGATCTCGGCAACACCGCAAACGGCCTGCAGGACAACATCCGCGACATCACCGCAAATATCAATTCGAGGCTGTAATTTTCTGCACAACCGGCTGTGCAGATGTGCGGTACTTTTCTGCGCAAAACCTGTTTTGGAATTTTTTGAAAAAAAGCTGTCAATAACTCTATTAAATCTGCACAGCCGCCTGTGAATTGCAAAGCCCTGCGGCTCTAAGCGATTTTCGGGTTTTGCACATAACTTTCGACTATTAACACTAATACTGAAAAGAATCCTTCCTATCTTCTAGATAGAGAGAAAGCGAGGAACGATATGAAGTTTACCTGTGAAAAAGCGCTGCTTACGAGCGCGATCTCTTTGGCTGCGAGGACCGTCGCACAGAAAAGCACCATCCCCTGTCTGGAGGGTATCTTCGTCCGCGCCGGCGTGTCACTTCAATTGACGGGCTTCAATCTGGAAACGGGCATCACCGTGCGCGTCGGCGCGCAGGTGCTGGAGGCCGGCTCCTGCGTCATGCCCGCGCGGCTGTTCTTTGACATCGTGCGCAAGCTGCCGGACGAGGAGGTCTGCGTCAGCGTGGACGACGAGCTGCACGTTTCCATTCGCGGCGGCGCTTCCTCCTTCCAGATCACGGCCATGGATCCCGACGATTATCCCGACCTCCCGGAGGTCGATTCCGAGAAGGCCGTTTCCCTGCCGCAGCACGTGCTGCGTGAGATGATCGGCGGCACGATCTTCTCGGTGTCGGAAAATCAGGCGCGCCCCGTGCATACCGGCTGCCTGATGGAGGTCAAGGACGACTGCATCAATATGGTCGCGGTGGACAGCTTCCGTCTGGCCCGCCGGACGTATTTCAGCGACGAGCCCTTCGGGCAGGAGCTGAAGTTCGTCGTTCCCGCGTCGGGTCTGAAGGAGGTCGAGAAAATTCTCGAGGACAGCGACGAGCCCGTCCGCTTCACGCTGGGTGCGAAGCACATCCTTTTTGAGATCGGCGACGCGACCCTTGTCTGCCGCATCCTCGAGGGCGAGTTCATCGACTGGCGGCGCGTCGTGCCGGCCAACAGCCAGACCATCCTGACGGCGAACGTCGCGGAGCTGACCAGCTCCATCGAGCGCGTCGGCCTGATCGTTTCGGAAAAGGTGAAAAGCCCCGTGCGCTGCGTGTTCGGCGAGAATATCGCAGATTTCCGCACGTCCAACACCATTGGCACCGCGCATGACACCTGCCCCATCGCCGGAAACGGCGGCGAGCTGGAGATCGGCTTCCAGTGCCGGTATCTGCTCGACGCGCTGCGCGCCGTGCCGGACGAGGAGGTCACGCTGGAGCTGCAGAACGGCCTGAGCCCCGTCGTCTTTACCCCCTGCGACCGCACGAAGCCGACCTTTGCCTATATGGTCCTGCCCGTCCGCCTGCGCAACGCCTGAGCGGGGGAAACGTTTCACCCGCAATAACGCGCCGGTTCAAAATCCCACCCGCACCCGTAGGGAACGCTTTTGAGCGTTCCGCGTGCCGGCACATAAAATTTCCCCCACATTTCCCGAAAATTCCACGAAAAGAGGAACCCAAATGAAAGTTCGAGTACGGCGCGTTTCCGCCGAACGGATCTCCGTCCCGATCACGACGGAATTTATCAAGCTGGAGAGTTTTCTGAAGCTGGCCAACGCTGCCGGCTCCGGCGGTATGGCGAAAAACTTCATCCAGAACGGCGAGGTCGAGGTCAACGGTGAGACCTGCACGATGCGCGGCAAGAAACTGCGCCCCGGCGACAGCGTCCGCTTTAACGGCGCGGAATATCTGGTCGCGGATGCAGCTCAATAGTCTTTCTCTGCGGGACTTCCGCAATTACCGCGAGTCGCGGGCGGAATTCGTCCCCGGTGTGAATCTGCTTGTCGGCGGCAACGCCAACGGCAAGACGAATCTTCTGGAAGCAATTTATTACCTTTCGGCCGGGCGTTCCTTCCGCACGCGCAAGGAGCAGGAGCTCATCCGCTTCGGTGCGGAGTTTGCGGAGCTTTCTGCCGGGGTGTTCGCGCAGGAGCGGGAACAGACCCTGCGCGCAGTGTTGTTTTCCGGGCGGCGGCCGCGCCAACTCTGGCTCAACGGCGTAAAGCAGAAAACCGCCGCGGAATTCACAGGCGTCCTGCATACCGTGCTGTTCTGTCCGGAGGACCTTCTGGTTCTGAAAAAGGGAGCAGCGCCCCGGCGCAAGCTGCTCGACGCCATGATCTGCCAGCTCCGGCCGAATTACGAGGCCGCGCTAACGGAATATCAGCGGCTGCTGGAACAGAAATCGGCGCTGCTGCGGGCGCAGTATGAAACACCGGGACTTCTGGATGTTCTGCCGGAGTACAATGCGCGCATGGCGCAGGTCGGCGCACTGGTGATCTCTTACCGCGCGCGGTATCTGAAATCCCTACAGGAGGCCGCCGCGGCCTACCACGCGGAGTTTTCCGGCGGTGCGGAAACGCTCACGCTGGACTATCACACCGTGTCCAATATCGACGATCCCTTTGCCCCGCCGGAAACGCTGCGCGCGCAGCTCCGGGCTCATCAGGAGAGCCACGCGCGGGCGGAGCTGGAGAGCGGACAGTGCCTCTCCGGACCGCACAAGGACGATTTTGAAGCGGTAATCAACGGTCTGTCCGTCGCGGCCTTTGCCTCGCAGGGGCAGACGCGCACCGCGGCGATCTCCATCAAGCTGGCCGAGCGCGAGCTGCTGCGGCGCGACGCCGACGAGGAGCCGGTGCTGCTGCTGGACGACGTGCTGTCCGAACTGGACGCCGGGCGGCAGGATTTCGTGCTCAACCAGCTCAAGACCGGGCAGGTGTTCATTACCTGCTGCGAAACCGACCGGCTGACGAAGCTGGGACAGGTGCTGACCGTCAGGGACGGCGCGATCGGAGGTTAACCATGTATCTATCCATCGGCGGCGATATGGCCGTGCGCGACCGTGCCGTGATCGGCATTTTTGATCTGGACAACACGACCTATTCCAAGCGGACGCGCGAGCTGCTGCGCCGCGCGGAGGAGCTGGGCGGCGTGGTGGACGTGTCCGGCGAGCTGCCGAAGAGCTTTGTTCTGACGGAGGAATTCGGCATGGAGCGCGTCTATCTGACGCAGTTCAATGCCGCCGCGCTGGAAAAGCGCCTGAAACGGGGATAGAAACGGCTATCCCGCCGCCCGCGGGAGGGTTTCCAGTCTTGCCCACGCTTTTTTTACCACGAAACTGCCATCTTCCCCGGAAGCCCTCGCGGCCGGCGGAAAATGTGAATGATAAGGAGAATCTGAATGTCTGAAGAACTGCTCAATACCAAGGTAGAACAGGAATATGACGCCTCGCAAATTCAAGTTCTGGAAGGCTTGGAGGCGGTGCGCAAGCGCCCCGGTATGTATATCGGCTCGACCTCGTCGAGCGGTCTGCATCACCTCGTCTATGAGATCGTGGACAACGCCATCGACGAGGCGCTTGCGGGCTACTGCAAGCACATCGTCGTGACGATCAACCCCGGCGATACCATCACCGTCGAGGACGACGGCCGCGGCATCCCCGTGGACATCCAGGCGCAGACCGGCCGGCCGGCGCTGGAGGTCGTCTATACCGTCCTGCACGCAGGCGGCAAATTCGGCGGCGGGGGCTATAAGGTCTCCGGCGGCCTGCACGGCGTGGGCGCGTCGGTCGTCAACGCGCTGTCCGAGTGGCTGGAGGTCGAGGTCCATAAAGAGGGCAAGATCTATCAGATGAAGTTCTCCCGCGGTCATATTACCCAGGAAATGCGCGTAATCGGCGACACGGACAGGCACGGCACCATCGTCACCTTCAAGCCCGACCCCGAGATGTTCGACACGCTGACCTATGACTATGAAACGCTGCATACCCGGATGCGCGAGCAGGCCTTCCTGAATGCCGGCCTGCACATCACCATCCGCGATCTGCGCACCGAGGACGGCCCCTCCGACGCCATGTGCTACGAAGGCGGCATCCGCGAATTCGTCCTCTGGCACAACCGCCACAAGACGGCGCTGCACGAGGAGGTCATCTACATCGCGGGCGCGAAGAACAATGCCGAGGCCGAGGTCGCGATGCAGTACAACGACGCTTATAACGAAACCATCGTTTCCTTTGCCAATAACATCCACACGCCGGAGGGCGGTATGCACGAGACGGGCTTCAAGACGGCCCTGACGCGCGTCCTGAACGCCTACGGCATGAAAACGGGCATCATCAAGACCGACGCCGACAAGGTCTCCGGCGAGGACTGCCGCGAGGGCCTGACTGCGGTCATCTCCGTCAAGCTGACGGACGCGCAGTTCGAGGGCCAGACCAAGGCCAAGCTCGGCAATGCCTACATCCGCACGCTGGTCGATAACATCGTCAACACCCAGCTCACGGAGTATTTCGAGGAGCATCCCGCCGTCGCGCGGACGATCCTCGACAAGGCCATGACCGCCAACCGCGCCCGCGAGGCCGCGCGCAAGGCGCGCGAATCCATCCGCCGCAAGACCGCCCTCGGCGGCGCGGCCATGCCGGACAAGCTGCGCGACTGCAATGAGACCGACCCCTCCCTCACCGAAATTTACATCGTCGAGGGCGACTCCGCAGGCGGCTCCGCCACACAGGGACGCGACTCGCGTTTTCAGGCCATCCTGCCGCTGTGGGGCAAGATGCTCAACGTGGAGAAGGCGAGAGAGGACAAGGTCATCGGCAACGATAAGCTCCAGCCCGTCATCACCGCGCTGGGCGCGGGCATCGGCGAGGACTTCAACCTCGACAAGCTCCGCTATCACAAGATCGTCATCATGGCCGATGCCGACGTCGACGGCGCGCATATCCGCACGCTGCTTCTGACCTTCTTCTTCCGCTTCATGCGGCCGCTCATCGAGCAGGGCTATGTCTATTCCGCCGTGCCGCCGCTTTACAAGCTCACGCGCGGCAAGAACACCACCCGCGTCGCCTATTCCGACGAGGAGCGCGACGCCATCTCCGCCGAGCTGCGCGGCGGAAATCCCAATGTCAATATCGGCATCAGCCGTTTCAAGGGTCTGGGCGAGATGAACCCCCACGAGCTGTGGGAAACGACCATGAACCCCGAAACCCGCACGCTGCGCCGCATCTGTCTCGAGGATGCCATCAAGGCCGACGAGACCTTCGCGCTTCTCATGGGCGAGAAGGTCGAGCCGCGCAAGGAATACATCGAGCAGAACGCGCGCTACGTCGCGAATCTGGACTACTAAGGAGGAGAGCGTTTGGCACACCATAAGAAGGATTACAAGCCGGAGGATATTCTCTATCCCCAGCAGAACATCGTCACCTCCGAGCTTGTCCATGAAATGACCACCAGCTATATGGAATACGCGATGTCCGTCATCGTCGGGCGCGCCCTGCCGGACGTGCGCGACGGCCTGAAGCCCGTGCATCGCCGCATCCTGTACGCCATGTATGAAGACGGCCTGACCTCCGACCGGCCGTTCAAAAAGTCCGCCACCTGCGTGGGCGACGTGCTGGGCCGTTACCACCCGCACGGCGACCAGAGCGTCTATGACGCCCTCGTGCGTCTGGCGCAAGACTTTTCCATGCGCTATATGCTCGTCGACGGTCACGGCAACTTCGGCTCCGTGGACGGCGACCCCCCCGCGGCCTACCGTTATACCGAGGCGCGCCTGAGCAAGATCTCCAACGAGATGCTGCGCGATCTGGACAAGGACACCGTGGACTGGGACCCCAACTTCGACGAAAGCCGCAAGGAGCCGCGCGTGCTGCCCAGCCGCTTCCCCAACCTGCTGGTCAACGGCTCGTCCGGCATCGCCGTCGGCATGGCCACGAACATCCCCCCGCACAATCTGCGCGAGGTCATCAATGCCTGCCTGTGTATTCTGGACAATCCCGAAGCGACGCTCGCAGACCTCATGGAGCACATTCAGGGGCCGGACTTCCCCACCCGTGCGCTCATTCTGGGCCGTGCGGGCATCCGCGCCGCCTATGCCACCGGCCGCGGCCGCGTGACCATGCGCGCCCGGACGGATTTTGAAGAATTCGGCCAGAACCGCACCCGCATCATCGTCCATGAGATCCCCTATCAGGTCAATAAGCGGATGCTGATCAAGTCCATGGCCGATCAGGTCAACGACAAGCGCCTCGACGGCATCTCCGACATCCGCGACGAATCCGACCGCACCGGTATGCGCATCGTCATCGAGCTCAAGCGCGAGGCGAATCCGCAGGTCGTTCTGAACCGCCTGTTTGCGCAGACGCAGCTGCAAACCACCTTCGCGGTGAATATGCTGGCGCTCGTCAAGAACCAGAGCCAGCCGAAGGTCCTCACCCTCCGCGAAATTCTGGATGAATATCTTTCCTATCAGGAAGAGATCATCATCCGCCGCACGCGCTACGACCTGCGTAAGGCGCAGGAGCGCGCCCATCTGCTCGAGGGTCTGCTCATCGCGCAGGACAACATCGACGAGGTCATCCGCATCATCCGCACCAGCTACGACAACGCCAAGGAAAATCTGATGCAGCGCTTCGGTCTGGACGACGTGCAGGCGCAGGCCATTCTGGATATGCGCCTGAAGGCTTTGCAGGGCCTCGACCGCGAGAAGCTCCAGAATGAGTACAAGGAGCTGGAGGAGCGCATCGCCTATTTCCAGCGCTTGCTGGGCGACATGGAGCTTGTCAAGGGCATCCTGAAGGACGAGCTGACCGAGATCCGCGACAAATACGGCGACGACCGCCGCACGGAAATTCAGGACGTCGAGGACGAGATCGACATCGAGGACCTCATCGAGGAGGAGGACTGCTGCTACACGCTCTCCAACGCCGGCTACATCAAGCGGATGCCCGTCGATACCTACCGCACCCAGCGGCGCGGCGGCCGCGGCGTTTCCGGTCAGAGCCTCAAGGAAGAGGACTATGTGAAAAACCTCTTCATCGCCTCCACGCATGACTATGTCCTGTTCTTCACGAACCGCGGGCGGGTGCATCGCAAAAAGGGCTACCTCATCCCGGAGGCCGGGCGCACCGCGCGCGGCACGAACATCGTCAACATCCTGCCGCTGGAGCCGGACGAGCGCGTCACGGCGATGCTCCTGACCCGCGACTTCCCGGACAACGAATATCTCGCCATGGTCACGAGAAACGGCACGGTCAAGCGTTTGCAGCTCAGCGCGGTCTACACCGCGCGCAAGGCGGGCATCCGCGTGCTCTCTCTGGACGAGGGCGACGAGCTGATCGGCGTGATGCGCACGTCGGGCAGCGATAATCTGCTCATTGCGACCAGAAACGGCATGGCGATCTGCTTTGCCGAAACGGACGTGCGTCCCATGGGCCGCGACGCGGCCGGCGTGCGCGGCATCCGCCTCGGCGCGGACGACTGCGTCATCGGCGCGGCGGTCGCAGAGCCGGGCAAGACCCTGCTCACCGTCACCGAAAACGGCTACGGCAAGCGCACCCCGGTCGAGAGCTACCTGCGCGGCGACGAGGTACAGGGCCGCGGCGGCAAGGGTATGCGCAACTACCGCCTGACGGATAAGACCGGCCCGGTCGCGGGCGCGGTGGTCGTGTCCGACACGGACGACATCATGCTCATCGAGTCCGGCGGCGTCATCCTGCGCACCCCGGCCGGCAGCATCAACATCTACGGCCGCGACACGCAGGGCGTCATCCTGATGCGCGTGGAGGCCGGCAGCCGCCTGATCGCCGTGCAGCGCGTCGAGGGCGATCTGGAGGAAGAATAAGATGAATCCGAACTTTGTAGTAAAGACCACGCTGGACAAAAACGCCCAGTTCGAGGCCTCCCGCGGCGCGGGCAGCAAGTTCGCCCGCATCCTGACCTATGTCCTTCTGGGCATCGCGGTGGTGCTGATCGGCGTGATGATTTATATCTTCCTGAAAAACGGCACAACGAAAAACCTTTTCATCGTGATTATCCTGCTGGCGGGCCTTGCCTACCTCGTCTATAACCAGTTCTTTGCGCCCAAGCGCGCGCTGCAAAAATGGGAGGATGGCATGGTCAAAAACTACGGCGTAAAGGAGATCCACCTGACCACCGAGTTCTACGACCGCATTTTCGTGCAGACCAACGACATCTCGCAGGAGCCAATCGAGGAGGGCTTCTCCGGCATCAACGATTTCCGCGAAACGGAGCACCTGTTCCTGCTGCAATGCAGGCACCAGAAGTGGTTTTTCGTCGATAAGGCGGGCTTCACCGTGGGAACGCCGGAGCAGTTCCGCTTGTTCTTCAGCGAGCGGCTGAAAAAGTAGGAGGCGCGGCATGGCATTTTCCTTTCTCAAGCGCCCGGCCGGCAATAAAAAGCTGGGCATCTATGTGCATATCCCCTTCTGCAAGAGCAAGTGCGAATACTGCGATTTCTACTCCCTCGGCGGCAGCCGCGACCGTCATGTGACCGACGACTATTTGCAGGCGCTGGCCGACCATATCAAGGAATCCGGCCGCCTTGCGCCGGAGTACGTGGTCGATACGGTCTATTTCGGCGGCGGCACGCCCAGTTTCTTCGGCGCGGAGAATCTGGAGAAGATCCTTGACGAGATCCAGCGCCGCTTCCGCCTCGACGCGGACGCGGAGATCACGCTCGAGGCCAACCCCGACAGCGTGACGAACCAGTCGCTCAAAAAGCTCCTGCGCGCGGGCTTCAACCGCATTTCCATCGGCGTCCAGTCCGACGACGACGAGATGCTCAAGAAGCTCGGCCGCCCGCACACCTATGAGCAGGCGCGGCAGGCGGTGCAGCGGGCGCGCGAGGTCGGCTTTGCCAATGTGTCGGTCGATCTGATGTACGGCCTGCCCAACCAGACCCTCACCGGCTGGAAGGAAACGGTCGAAAACGTTCTGACTCTCAAGCCCGACCACCTCTCGGCCTACGCCCTGCGCGTCGAGGAGGGAACGCCCCTGTGGAACTACCGCGACTGCGCCAATCTGCCGGACGATGACCGGCAGGCGGATATGTACCTCGCGGCCTGTCGCATCCTGCGCGACTACGGCTATGAGCACTATGAAATTTCCAATTTCGCCAAGCCGGGCTTTGCCTCGCGGCACAATCTGAAATATTGGAATCTGGACGAGTATCTGGGCTTCGGCCCCTCGGCGGCCTCGGATTTCGGCGGCAAGCGCTTCAGCGCGGTGGCCGATCTGCGCGGCTATATCGACGGCATCCGCCAGCACGGCACCATCCTGCGCGAGTGCGATACCATCCCCATGCGCGAGCGCGCGGGAGAATATGTGATGCTGCGCCTGCGCACGAGCCTCGGCATCGAGGAAAAGGAGTACGAGACCCGCTTCCTCATGCCCTTCAAGCCGCTCGAAACGATCCTGACCCGCTTCCAGACCCGCGGCTATACCGAGAAGCTGGAGGACGGCCGCTGGGTGCTGACGGAGCAGGGCTGGCTGGTGTCCAATCAGATCATCATCACGCTCAATGAAGCGCAGGAGCGCTCCACCCCGCTGGCAAAGAAGCGGTGACGGTGCGCACTTGCGATGATGATGTAGGGAACAGTCTTGACTGTTCCGCGTGCAGGCACCGGTGATAATGTTTCCCCTCTTTTCCCTCAACACCCAACGACAAAAAATTTCCCCTTTTCCACCGTTTTTGCAGGGCTTGCAATGTGCGAAGCCCTGTGATATAATCAGCAGCGTTAAAAAATAAAGAATGTACGAATTTCAAAACGGAGGTAACATTCTATGGCAAACCAGAAACCCCTGGTCGGCGCGGCCATCATCGGCCAGTCCGGCGGCCCTTCCGCAGTTATCAACGCCAGCGCTTACGGCGTCATCAAGACTGCCCTTGAGAGCGAAAGCATCACCACCGTTTACGGCGCGTTCCACGGCATCGTCGGCGTTCTGAACGACCGCCTGATGATCATGGACAAAGAGGACCCCAAGGAGCTGGAAAAGATGCTCTACACCCCGTCCTCTGCCCTCGGTTCCTGCCGCTATAAGATCGCCGATCCCGACGCGGACGACACCGACTACAAGCGCATCCTTGAGATCTTCAAGAAGTACAACGTCCGCTATTTCTTCTACAACGGCGGCAACGACTCCATGGACACCTGCAACAAGATCAACCGCTATATGCAGAAGGTCGGCTACGAGTGCCGCGTGTTCGGCGTGCCCAAGACCATCGACAATGACCTCTTCGGAACCGACCACTGCCCCGGCTTTGCGTCCGCGGCCAAGTACATCGCCACTTCCGTCATGGAAGTTTCCCGCGACTGCCAGGTCTATGACAAGGGCATGATCACCATCATCGAGTGCATGGGCCGTCACGCCGGCTGGCTGACCGCCGCCACCGCACTCGCGGGCGCCAAGGGCGACGGCCCGGACCTCATCTATCTGCCCGAGGTCGATTTCAACATGGAAGACTTCCTCGACGACGTCATCCGTGTCTATAACGGCCGCGGAAGCTGCCTCGTCGCCGTTTCCGAAGGCATCCACTATGCCGACGGCGCTTTCGTTTCCGAGGCAAAGGCTTCCTCCACCGACGGCTTCGGCCATGCCCAGCTCGGCGGTCTGGCGGCGCGTCTGGCGAACATCGTCAAGGCGGCTACCGGCGCAAAGGTCCGCGGCATTGAGCTGTCGCTGCTGCAGCGCTGCGCGGCGCACTGCGCCTCCGGCACGGACATCGAGGAATCCTTCAATTCCGGCAAGCTCGCCGTCGAAGCCGCGCTGCGCGGCGAGAGCGGCAAGATGGTCGGCTTCCGCTGCGACCGCAAGGACGGCTATGTCTGCCACTATGAGCTGTTCAATCTGGAAGACGTCGCCAATTATGAGAAGAAGGTCCCGCTGGAGTGGATCACGAGCGACAACGCCTACGTGACCGAGGACTTCATCGACTACTGCATGCCGCTGATCGCCGGCGAAACCGGTATGAAGAAGGTCGACGGCCTGCCCGACTTCGTGAAGCTCAAGAGAGTTTTTGCAGAGTAAAAGAAAAAAGCAACGGCACGGCGGATTTTCCGCCGTGCCTTCGTTTATATTGAAGCACCCAACTGTAATAGATTTCCACCAGATACCGAAAACAAATTTGTGCGGTACCCTCGACGATACCAAAGGGAGGACAATTAGAGGATGTTCTTTAGAACGATGCTCTTGGTCATGGTCATCTCGTCAAAGGTGGTCAATACACCTTCAGTGCCAATACCAGAATACTTATATCCGCCAAAGGGCATTTCATAGCTGCGGAACAGGCTGGCACCATTGATAATTGTGCCGCCACACTCCAGAGCATTGCAGATGCGGAGAGCAGCCTTCATGTCCTTGGTGAATACACATCCGCAGAGACCATAAATGGATCCGTTTGCGATTTCAATGGCCTCTTCCTCGGTTTCAAAGGAGATTACGGGGACAACAGGCCCGAAAATTTCCATGTCGGAGGCAACATCTGCGGTCTTAGGTACATTAGCGATAACAGTAGGAGAAACAAAGGCGCCGTTCCGGGTGCCGCCAAGAACGACTTTACCGCCCTGGTCAACAGTGCGCTGAATCTGCTCCATAACGCCGATAGCTGCTTTTTCACTGATCAGGCACCCAAGCTGGGTGTCCTCATCGGAGGGGAGGCCCATCTTCAACTGACTCAGGCGTTCAACAGAACGTTTAGTAAATTCATCAGCCAGACTCTTGTGGACGATAAAGCGCTTGGAGGCGCAACATACCTGACCAGCGTTGAGCATACGGCCGGCCACCATCTCATCGATGACAAGATCCATATCGGCATCTTCCAGAACAATAAAGGCATCATTACCTCCCAATTCCAGAGCGACATGGGTCAGATGTTCTGCGGCATTGCGGGCGGTTTCAATGCCAACTTCGGTAGAACCGGTGAGCGAGATGGCTCGCACTCTTGGATCAGAACAAAGCCAAGCACCCACGCTGGAGCCGCGGCCGGTGACAATTTCAATAGCACCATCGGGAACACCAGCCTGAACCAGCAGCTCAGTCAGACGGCACAGGGTCAATGGATTGTCGGTTGAGGGCTTAAGGATAGCGGCATTACCGGCCAGAAGGGCAGGGGGAACCTTCTGATTAAACAGGTCAACGGGGAAGTTAAACGGAATAACGCAAGCAATGACGCCGATAGGTTCACGCTTGGTGAACAGAATGTTCTTTGCCTGCCCGGGCTCGGTGCCGGCGGGGACAACCTCTCCATACATATGCTTGGCCTTTTCGCAGAAGGAGCGGAATGCCGTCGGAACACCACTTAATTCGCCGCGTGCCTCGTTGATGGGTTTACCGGTCTCGGCACAGAGAAGCTGTGCAAGAGCTTCCTTCTGATTCTCAACCAAATCTAAGAAACGATAAAGAATATCGACTCTGTCAGAGACGGGAACCTGAGCCCAGACTTTCTGTCCTTCTACGGCCTTAGCAACAGCAAGCTCCACGTCCTCCTTAGTTGCCGAAGGAACAGAATCAACCAATTCGCCGGTGGCGGGGTTGATGACATCAATAGTCTGCTTGTCAGAAGCGTCAACCAGTTTGCCGTTGATAACCATTTTCATAACCATGGCCTCCTAGTTAAAGATAGAAATGAAACAAATATTCGGGGGGGACAGTTTGATGACGGATTACTTTTTCAGACGTTCAACGACCATGTCGGCCAGACGTTCGAGCTGATCGTCAGACAGGCGGACGGCGGGATCGGGAAGCTGAGTGAAGGGAATAGCAGGCTCGCCGTTATCTGTGGTTTCAGGAGCGGAGACTTGAGCTTCGGGAGCCAAGGGAACATGATGGAAGCTCATCAGCTCTTCATATTGAGCGCGGCTGAGGGGACGAACACGACCTAGGGTATATTTTGTCATGACGGCCAGCTTGCAGGAAGATTCTGCTTCTTCCAAACGGAACCAAGCTTCCATGGGGGTGGTGCCCCAGGTGAGCGGACCATGGTTGCCTAGATTGACGATGTTGTACTTATTGACATAGGGGATGACCGATTCGGCCAGACCCATAGTACCGGCGCAGCGATAAGGCGCTACAGGAATCTTACCTACCAGCAGGACGGAGGCAGGAATAGAGGACAGATCTACCTCGATGCCGGCGGTGGCAAAAGAGGACAGATAGAAGGGATGAGCATGGCAAGTAGCCTTCATAGCAGGGTTGTGCTTATAGACCATCAGGTGCATGTTAATTTCAGAAGTGACTTTGTAATTGCCAGGATTTTCCAGAATGTTGCCATCGAAATCCACCTTCAGCAGCATGTCGTGGGTCAAATCGCCTTTGCTGACGCCAGAAGGAGTAGCAATAAGCACGTTGTCACCGACGCGTACGGTAATATTACCATCGTTGCCATTGACAAAGCCGCGCTCATACATCTTGTGACCGATGAGACAAATAGCATCTTTTGCTTCCAGATCAGAGAGATACTTAGACATAAATGAACCTCCTAGTATTTGTTAATTTGTAATTTGTGCATGTCGTTTTATGAGGGATGTTGTGCGTATACAGAATAGCGTTGTGTTCCTATGTGTACTATACTTAACTTGGCGCAGATGAGGATTGCCATGTTTGCATTACGTCAATAGACCTATTACCATATGTTTTCAATTTTAGTGCTGGAGAGGAATGCTTTATACTGAGCATCCCAATATGGCTGTTCTTCCGGTGTGAAAACATCAGACTTAATAGAATTAATTGCCACCTGTGTCAGCTCTTGCAGATCGGCCAGCTCACCACTGCCCACACACTGCAGAAGAAGGTTGCCTATGGAAGTAGACTCCGAAGCACCGGTTCTGACTTCATAGCCAGTTATATTGGCAATTAACTGATTAAGGAAAGTGTTTTTACTACCTCCACCAACGATGTAGATTTTCTTAATCTTCTTGCGACCTGTGCTAAGCACTCGTTCAAGCACGTATCGGTCTTTCATGGCCATACTTTCATAAATAATACGGGCGATAGCACCGGTGTCATTGGGATCTACATCAACGCCGTAGTGCTCTTTCACATCCAGACTGACAGCCTCCGGCATTTTATTTGTATAGAAGAACTTCAGGCTGTCGATGTCAATCCAGCAGGAGAGTGGCTTTGCCTGATGGGCAAGCTTGGCAATCTGGGAATAACTCTTGATTCCCCAGTATCGAGAACACTGCTGAATCAACCACATTCCGGAGACATTCTTTTTGTACATATACTTATTAAACGCCAAGGCGGAATTGGATGCATTGATAGAGAAGGAACGGTCGTTAATAATGGGATTGTCAGTTACGAAACCAATGAGAGACCATGATCCGCTACTGATGAAGGCCCAGTTGTCACCGAGATCCGGCACACAAAGCACGGCGTTTGAGGTGTCATGAGAACATGGGGTGACAATATATGGCTGCGTGTCAAACCCGAGTTCTTCACTTAAACAAGAGTCTAACCGTCCGACAATATCACCTGCATGGACAATCTGAGGCCGAAGACGCTTAGGTAAATCAAACGCGGAAAACAACTCGTTACTCCAACAGTCCTTGTTCTGGTCGTAGAGGTGACAATAGGTAGCCAGAGAGTACTCACAACAGGGCTGGCTGCCAAGGAAGTAATGCATGATATCAGATAAAAAGAGAATGCCACTGGCTCGGTAGAGCAAATTGGCGTCATTTTCACGGTAGTAGAGGATGCGATTGAGTGTGTCTACAGGCATAATCTGGTTGCCAGTCAGCTCATACAACCGGCGACGTCCAACTTCTTTATCGATGATTGCAACATGATCGAAAGTGGCATCATCGCGGGTAGAGAGGGGAAGGTTTAGAAGAGAGCCTGAGAGATCCACAAAAGAGAATTCACAACCCAAGGCATCAACGCCAATGGTATCTAAGTGGTTTCCGAACTGTTCTTTGAACAGGGAGAGAGCTTGCATGATTTCTTCATACCAGCGATAAACGTTGCGTAAGCGTACGCTGCGGACGCGAAAATCACGGGTAGGAAAGCGATGGATTTCCTGCATCTGCAAAACGCCGTCTTTTAATTCACCGACAATAGCGCGCCCTGTATCCGCACCAATGTCAATTGCTAGATGTTTTTTCATAATACCAGCCTCGCATAAATTTCATTCCTGTCTTGGAGCTGTAATTGAAATTACAAAATGATTATATTGAAAAGAAATCATTAATTAAATGAAGATATTTAACCTAAATATTAATTTATTTTCCTATCTTCAGCAATCCTTTTATGGGGCGTGCAAGCAAACTGCTTGTTCAATGTGTTTTTCGGTACGGCGTAGTAAGCACTCCTAGGGAAATTCTCTGAATATCCGACAGACAGCACGTCTTGAAAAGAACCAAATCATCTAGAGATACATATATGCACTCCGAGTTTCTGGCCGGACATTGGGGTGGCCTAGGAGGAGTGAGGATAGGGACAAGACTTGGGTCTGTCTAGGGGAACGTGAGCGTATGGAGGAGAAATGCAGCTTCAGTCTGGCAAAATTACTAATACAGAATGGAGACGAGAAGCACAAGTTTGTGGGAAACTACCGCCTATGCGATCGCCATATCGGCTCTGGTGCCGAATTTCCGAAAGCTTCAGCGCATCATTTTGCGGATGTTTATGTAATCTCGGACTGCCGAAAAATATCTTTCGGCCTTTTTCGATAAGCCAGTATCTGTTGCTTGTTTTCCTAGCTCAGAAAAAAGGTAGTTGTTCTGAGGAGAGTATTTAAGTGTTTGTCGCACGAAATGAAAGGGCTCAACAACAAGAAATTAAAAAACTTAATTAACGCAATAAAAAAGCTTATTTATAGTTTTGCATTGAGCCGCTATGATAATTTTGTCGTTTCCCACAAAAGAGCAATCGGTTTTTTCCGTTGCTTTATATAAAGTGGGAAAGAGAACGGGAAACAATATTTTAAGGAGGCTTACAAAAAATGAAAAAACTGACCCAACTGATGGCAATTATCTGCGCTATTGCACTTCTTTTTTCCTTGACCGCATGTGGTGACGGAACCAAGTCCCCTTCGACACCCAATGAAGATGATGGTAAGCTGGTAATTGGCTATGCCCAGAAAACCACGGAAGATGCTTGGCGCATCACTGAGACCGAGGACATGAAGGCTGAGGCGGCCAAGCGCGGCATAAAGCTGATTGTAACTGACGCGCGAAGCAACACTGAGAAGCAGATCGCTGACTGCGAAGACCTGATTGCTCAAAATGTGGATCTGCTACTCATCTCTCCTGTGGAAGGCGACGGCTATCAGGCTGTGTATAAGGCTGCCCGTGAGGCTGGCATTCCCGTCTTCTTGATTTGCGACAAGACCACCGGCGAAGTCGGGGTGGACTTTGTTACCATGATTACCGCCGACTGCGTCTTCGAAGGAGAGTTAGCTGGCCAGTTCGTGCTGGATACCTTTGGCGATGCCTCCTGCAAGGTTGTTGAGCTTACCGGTATCGTTGGCGACATCGGCTCTGGCCAGCGTGGCGAAGGCTTCTTGGATACTGTCTCTACGAAGGGTGGCATCGAAGTCATTGCCAGCCAGCCTGCAGACTGGTACCGCGCCAAGGCGCAGGACGTTATGACCAACATCATTCACGCCACCGGCGGCGAGTTCGACGTGGTCTACTGCCACAACAGCGAGATGGCTCTGGGTGCTGTGGCTGCTCTGAAGGCTGCGGGTATTCCCGTTGACGGTTCAGGGAAAGAAGGTGTCGTTGTTATCGGTATCGACGCACAGAAGGAAGCTGTTCAGGCCGTGATCGATGGCGATATGGGCGCCGTTGTTAGCTGCAATCCTTATATGGGCGAGATCGTATTTGACGCTGTTGAAGCTTACCTTGCTGGAGAGGAGATCGAGACCGAGCTGCCCACCGCTGACTATCTGATTGACAGCTCCAATGCCGTGGCCGAACTGGAGAAGGCGTTCTAATTAGAATTCATACGATTACATAAGTTATAATTATCCAAAATCCGGGCATATCTCGTATTGTACAGTGTAATATGTGGATATGCCCGGATTTATAAGAAGATATCAAGGCGGGAAAGAGAATCCATGAAAGATAAAGTCTTATTATCGATGGAACATATTTGCAAATCATTTCCGGGGGTCACTGCACTGGATGATGTCCAGTTGCATGTTGGCTATGGTGAAATACATGCACTGGTCGGAGAAAACGGCGCCGGTAAATCGACGCTTATCAAAATCTTGACGGGCATATACGCCAAAGACGGTGGCGAAATTGAGTTTGACGGGAAACCGTTTGAACCGAAAACTGCCATCGATGCCCAGCGTCTGGGAATTAGTACCATTTACCAAGAGCTGAACATGATTCCATATTTGAGTGTTGCAGAGAATATTTGCCTCGGACGCTATCAGAAACATGGCATTGCCATTGATCGCAAAGAGATGTATCAGCGTGCCGCAAAATTGATGGAACAACTGGGTGTTGATGTAGACGTGACTGTGCCCATCAATACCTTAGGCGCTGCCACACAACAAATGGTAGCAATCGCCCGAGCGCTGAACTGCAACGTGAAGCTGCTGGTGATGGATGAGCCAACTTCTTCTTTGGATACATATGAGGTTGAGAAGCTCTTTGCTACAGTACGTAGACTACAGTCTCAAGGAATTTCTGCGATTTTTATCACACATCGCATGGATGAAATCTTCCAGCTCACTTCTCGGATTACAGTTCTGAAAGACGGATTATTTGTTGGAATGTATCCGACATCGTCGCTGACAAAGCTGGAACTTGTTGAGTTGATGATTGGTTCGAGCAAAAAGAGTATTGGGCGGCGTGACGGGACCCGAAAGATTTCTAATGAGTATATGCTCCAGGTAAAAAACTTGTCCTGTTGGCCAAAACTTCGCAATATTTCCTTTGGTGTGCGGAGAGGAGAAATTCTTGGTCTGGCTGGTCTTTTGGGTGCCGGACGAACGGAAACGGCACGCGTTATCTTTGGATGTGACAGTCTGCAGGGCGGATCCATGACCTTTGAGGGTAAACCCTTTGCGCCGAAAGATACGCAAGATGCTATCCGTGCAGGCTTGGCTTTTGTGACTGAAAACCGGCGGGAAGAAGGCATTATCCCCAACATGAGCGTTAAGGAGAACACAACACTGACCACTTTAAAGGCGTTGTCCTCCTTTGGCTTTTTGAACGAGAAAAAGCAGCGGGAAATTGCGGAAGATTATGTGCAAAAACTTCGAGTCAAAACGCCCAGCGTAGAGCAGAAAATAAAGAATCTCTCTGGCGGCAACCAACAGAAGGTTTTGATTGCCCGTTGGCTGTGCAATAATCCGAAACTGGTCATTTTTGATGAACCCACCCGTGGTATTGATGTAGGAGCCAAGGCTGAAATCGAAGAGCTGATCCGCGAGTTTGCCAACAACGGCATCAGCGTACTTCTAATTTCTTCCGAATTGACGGAGCTGGTGCATAATTGCGACCGGGTTGTCGTCATTCACGACGGGAATACCGTAGGTGAATTGGAAGGAAAGAATGTTTCGGAGGAGGCCATCATTCGAGTCATTGCCTCTGCTGACATCGATCGAACAGAGACTCCCCCTTCGGCGAAAGGAGCAGAACAAACATGAGCCAAGCAACGTTGCACGGTATGAGCAGCAAAAAAACCCTTGTAAAGGTTATTAACCACAGCGCCGCAATAATGTTGGCGTTCCTGCTGATTGTAAACTGTATTTTTACTAAGAACTTCTTCTCTGCTTCGACCATGTGGAACATCATTATACAAAGCTGTACTTCCATGTTCATCAGTTGTGGCATGTCGGTGGCAATTTCTTCGGGGGGTATTAACGTCAGCATGGGTTCCATGATGGCGCTTTTTTCCATGGTCCTTTGTATTATGACCAATGAGGTCAACCTTTTTGTAGGTATGCTGGCGGCTTACTTTGTCATTGCCCTTGTGGGCGGTGCCAGCGGTTTTCTGATTTCCAAATTTAATCTGCAGCCTATGATTGCGACGCTGAGCATTTCTTTTATCACGCGAGGTGTGGCGTTAATTCTTAATGGCGGTAGATATGTTTCTATTTCTGCACCTGGGTTTACTGAATTGTCATACGTGCGCATTGGCGGACAAGTACCTCTCTTGTTCTTCTTCTCACTGGCCATCGTGATTGCAACCTATCTTTTAATGGAAAAAGTTCGGTTTGGCACATATGTGCAGGCCTTTGGCGACAACTCAGTTGCTGCCCACATTTCCGGTATTAGCCCTCTGAAGCTGATGATTGGTATTTACGCGATTTGTGGCATTACCGCTGGTATGGCGGGCACTGTCGAAGTTATGCGCTTGGGTGTCTGTGATCCCAGTAAAATTGGCCTTGATGTTGAGCTGGACGCTATTGCCGCCACCGTCATTGGAGGTACGCCCATTTCAGGAGGTAAGGTAAAAGTCGTTGGCACTATGCTGGGCGTGCTTATTATGCGAATCATTACTATAATGGTTAACATGAACAATATCCAGTTTGAGTACTCGTTGATTCTCAAAGCTGGCGTGGTTGTGTTGGCAATCTTCCTACAGAAGGTATCTAACCAACTGAAAAACAGGGGGTGAGAGGGATGAACCTGATGAAAAGAAGAAAGGTTCTGAATATTCTTTCGCAGAATAAGAGCCTTGTCGCCTTGGTATTGTTGCTAGCTGCTGCAACTGTACGTTATGATGGCTTTTTAACAATTAGAAACATTTCCAACATTTTGGTACAATCCTCTATTAACGGGATTATTTCCGTGGGGATGATGCTTGTCATTGTACTTGGTGGCATTGACTTGTCTGTTGGTGCTGTAGCTGCTTTGGCAGCAGTGACATCTGCCCAGCTCATTAATTCCTCTTCTTTACTGGTTGCAGTGCTCCTTCCCATTCTTATTGGCATGACAGTGGGATTTATCAGCGGAATTCTGATTGTCAAGTTGGACATGAACGCGTTTATTGCCACTCTTTCTACCCAGTTTTTTGCCAGAGGTTTGACCCATGTGCTATCTGAGAGCAAAAACGTTACGGTAGACAAGACAAATGAGGCGTTTACATTTATCGGCAGTGGCAAAATTTTTGGCGTTGTGCCCGTACAGGTCATCATCTTTTTGGTCGTGATACTGGTTATGGGTTTTATCCTAACCTACACTTCCTACGGAAGATGTATTTATGCGATTGGAGGCAATAAGGAAGCTGCCAAAATGATGGGAGCACGTGTTGATAAAAATACCGTGATTGCATACATTATTTCCGGTGGTCTAGCGGCTCTCGCAGGTATTGTCCTCTGCGCCAGACTGGGTAGCGGTCAGCCGACCTCGGGCATTGGCTATGAAACCGATGCCATTGCCGCTGTAGTAATGGGTGGCACCCTGTTGACCGGCGGCTGGGGCACAATGCGTGGCACGTTCATGGGGATTATTACTCTAAGCGTAATCAATAATATCCTGAACTTGGAGGGAAACTTGAGCTCTTGGTGGCAGGATGTGATTCTAGGGACGCTGGTGCTCATCATCATTATTGCCCAGTCCAGTCCCAGACGGTCCAGAGCAATCAAACAGAACAAGGCTGTGGCTCAGAGAAAAGGATAAATCTGTAGCGATTTGGACTCCACCCAGCGCTTCAAGCGCCGGGTGGAGTCCGGAAAGATATAGAAGCCTTATTATGCGGTATTTATAGCAACGACATGGGAATATCTAGTTTACGAGGGACGCTAGCACTGGGTATTTTTAGGCGAATTTACCGGCTTTACAATAGAGCCGATAAATGTTGATTTCAGCTTTATGGACGGGGAAGGCAGATATTGTGAGAGACGAGCTCGTTGTGTTATTCAGCAGTGGAAATCTGGCGAGGGCAAAGCTACTATGTCAAGCGGTTTCTGCACCGGAAAAACATTGGAGGATATTTTTCTGTACAGATGAATCCAAATGGCTGCAACAAAGGGAACGAGACTTCCCGGTGCAGTTGCTTTTTCGAGATAAGGGATGCAACCCAGTAAAAGGTAACTTATCTCAGGCAGTGGTTGTTGAGATTGATTTTAAAGCTGCATCAGAGGCATCAGATGGAACTCCTGTGCAAATACAACTGCCTAAGGAGTGCGGTTTTTTTGACATGAATTTCTTGTTGGAGCTCCTATCTTCAATACTTACGGATAGACAGAGTCTCCGGCAGCCTTTTATGCAAGGGGAAGGTGATGATGAGCAGTCGGCGCTCATAGCTCTCCAATGCTGGGAGAACCTTGCACCGCGTATTATATTGGACAATGCCAATTCCTCTGAGTTCCGGACAAATAGTGATTTACTCTTTGATATGTCGCGTTTATATCACGTGGTGGCTGTCCTTCGTGTAGAAGATAACTTCTTTTCTGAAATCAACACTGGTCAAATGCTTCGTAAGTTTTTGGAGTTCCACGAAATGTGTCGCCAAATTGCCAAGACTGTGGATTCCATCACATTCCGGATTGATTACTGCACGATAGGCATGGTTGTATCTGATGCGTCTCCTGCTGGTGTGAACAGGCGTGCAAACGATTTGTTCCGGAGAATTCTTGCCATTCCGCTGGAATGGTGCAAAGATCGCTTGGTTATTGGCGTTGGAGATCTTTGCTTCGGGTTTTCTGCACTTCCAACGTCCTATATAGAAGCCAATAAGGCCATCATGTTCAAATCCCGACTGGAGACGGAATCTATCCTTTACTATAAAAAAATCCGAGACATTGGAGAATATGCTAAAGTGTTTTCTCCTCAAATGGCAGAGGATCTGAGGAACTATATTATTCAGGGGGATAGTGAGGAGCTCTCCTATATGATTGAGCAATCCTTTGCCGCAATGGGGGAGATGATACCAAATTCATATCTATTCCGTTACTTGGAGTCATTAGTATTCCAGGCTAGCTTGGTTTTTCGTAAGTACTGCGATGATGATGACTTCCTATTTGATGTGGAAAAGGAACTCCGTTGTGTCCTTGAGGAATCCAATCTGAAGAAGATGCTCAACGGAGTAGAGCAGATTTTACTGAGTATTGCGGAAAAGATCCACAAGACGAACTCTACAGCTCCGGCATTTGCAGTGGAACGTATATGCGCATATATCAATATTAACTATGCAGATCCGACGCTCTCGTTCAGCAAGGTAGCGGCATACTTTGGGTTTACTCTTCCTTACTTGAGTAATCTTTTCTCTCGCTGTAAGGGTGTTACATTTATGGAGTATCTTTCTAAACTGCGTATAGACAAGGCAAAAAAGCTGTTAGAAAATCCGGATGCAAAGGTTACAGAAGTTACAGAGCTGGTTGGCTTCAACAACCAGACTTATTTCAGTACGCGGTTTAAGGAAATCGTGGGAATAACGCCTTCACAGTATAGAAAAGTCTGTCGGAAGGCAATTTGATTAAGGCTCTAATATTGATTGTTTTGATCGATTATCTACAACAAAAGCACAAACTGACATATCAGCTTGAGAATCAATGCAAGCGTAAGAAAGGGGGAGTATACTCATGACAAAGGAAGCTATAATCCAGGAAATGCAAAAAGAAAGAGTTATTGCTATAGCTCGAGGCCTGTCAATGGAGCAGGCAGTGGGGGCGGCAAAGGCGCTTTACGCTGGAGGCATTCGCTTTATGGAGGTAACCTTTGACGCTACTGGAAAGACTACCGATGTGCAGACGGGGGAGACAATCGCAGCAATTGTCAAAGCGCTTAACGGCAGGATGAGGGTCGGCGCCGGTACGGTAATGAATACAACGCAGGTTGAAGTCACTAGGAAAAATGGCGGCGAATTTATTATCTCTCCAAACATGAATAGCGAGGTCATAAAGCGTACCAATGAGTTGGGAATGGTTTCTATCCCCGGTGCCATGACTCCGACTGAGGCCGTATGCGCTCATCATTACGGTGCAGATTTCGTAAAGATTTTTCCCGCAGGCAATTTGGGTCCTGCTTACATCAAGGCTATTCGCGCTCCTTTAAGCAACATCCGCTTGGTGGCAACCGGAGGTATTAGCTTCAGCAACGTTTCCGAATTCATTACTGCCGGCTGTGTCTGTGCTGGAATTGGAGGAAATCTTGTGAGCCCAAAGGCGATTGAAGCTGGCGATTACGCCGCATTGACAGAAACGGCGAAAAGGACAGTCGCTGCGGCAAAGACTTGAGGAGGTGCAAGAAATGGCTAAGAGAGTCGTTACTTTCGGCGAGATCATGATGCGATTGAATCCGGAAGGATATCTGCGTTTGGTGCAGGCAGACAAGTATGAAGTGAGCTATGCAGGCGGTGAGGCCAATGTGGCTGTCTCCCTAGCAAATTATGGCTTGGATGCCGCGTTTGTCAGCAAGCTGCCCGCTCATGAGATTGGCGATTGTGCGGTGCGTGAATTGCGCCGCAATGGTGTTGACACCTCGCTTCTGCTACGCGGCGGGCCGCGTCTGGGGGTCTACTTTATAGAAAAGGGTGCGTCTCAGCGCGCATCCAAGGTCATCTATGACCGCGCGGGAAGCTCCGTGGCTTTGGCAAAGGCTGGTGAATACGACTGGGACAAGATCTTTTCGAATGCCAATTGGTTCCACTGGACTGGTATTACTCCAGCATTGAGCGATGATTGTGCTGAGGCCTGTTTCAATGCCTGCAAAACTGCCCAGCAGCGTGGTATCACAGTTTCCTGCGACCTAAACTATCGCAAGAAGCTCTGGAGCCGTGAAAAGGCTGGCGAAGTGATGACCAAGCTGATGCCCTATGTGGATGTGTGTATCGCCAACGAAGAAGATGCTAAGGATGTCTTTGGTATTGCCTCCGTAGGAACGGACATCGAGAGCGGTAAGCTCAACCGCGACGGATACATTGATGTGGCCAGACAAATTTGTGACCGATTTGGCTGCAAAAAGGTAGCAATTACCCTGCGCAGTAGCATTTCTGCCAATTATAACGAGTGGGCGGGTATGCTCTATGACGGGAAAGAAACCTTTTTCTCCAAGACCTACCGCATTCACATTGTGGACCGCGTTGGCGGCGGTGACAGCTTCGGCGGAGGCCTTATTTACAGCTTGATTTCCGGTTATGACTGCCAGAAAGCAATCGACTTTGCCGTGGCAGCCTCCTGTCTCAAGCACAGCATTGAGCATGACTTTAACCTTGTCAGCTGCGCAGAGGTTGAGGCATTGGCTGACGGCAGCGGCTCCGGTCGTGTGCAGAGATAAATGTGGGTGAAACGAACAATACAGGATTTGAGCGCCCGTTGCAGCGACCAAAATTGCGATAGTGTCAAGGTTTAGACACAAATCTGGCTTCAGTGTTTGGTAGAAATCTATTGCAGGGGGGATCTTTGACATCCCCCCTTGCTGTTTCCTTTCAGAATGGTGTGGCGTGACTTCATTTTACCAGAGGCCGCAAGCTATGTCTTTTTTTTTGCTCTTTTCAATTTGCGCAATTTGTTATACATTATCTCTCCGGCTCCAGCAGCTCGATGATCTGCTTGCACAGGATCACCGCGACGGGCAGCAGGATCATCCCCAGAATCCCGTACAGCCGGAACCCGGCGTACAGGCACACCAGCGTCAGAAGCGGACTCAGGCCGATCTGCCTGCCAAGAAACCGCGGCTCCAGAAACGTCCGCGTCAGCGACGCCGCGCCGTAGACCGCGAGCAAGCCCAGCCCCGTGAAGGTGTCGCCGCGCAGCAGCGTCAGCGCGCCCCACGGCACCATGATCGTCCCCACGCCGAACACCGGCAGCGCGTCCACCACCGCGATGAGCGCGGCCAGCAGCAATGCGTAATCCCGCCGCAGAATGAGCAGCCCCGCCGCGACGATGAGAAAGGTCACGCCCATCAGCCGTACCTGCGCCTTGACATAGCCGCCGAGGGCGGATTTCAGCCGCGCCCAGAGCGCCGCCAGATGGCTGCGCCGCGCCTCCGGCAGCAGACGCACCAGCCCCGCGCACAGCCGCGGCAGCTCCGTCGAGATCAGATAGGCCGACAGCAGCGCCGTCAGCAGAAACAGCGCGATCTCCGGCACGGAGGTCAGCGTCCCCGTGACAAAGCGCAGCAGCCAGCCGGACACGGAATCGGCCAGTCCCGAGCTTCCGGCGAAAAAGCCCTCCAGCCACTGTCCCGCAGCCTCTGCCATGCCGTCGGGCAGGCGCGCGGCGAGGATCAGCAGCCGCCGCTTCAGCCGCGCCAAGGGCGCGGACAGCGAGGCGAGATACCCCGGCAGCCGCGAGGCAAGCTCGGTCAGCCCCGTGCAGACCGACTGCCCCAGCAGCCACAGAAGTCCCGCCAGCACCGCAAGCACGCCCGTGACGCACAAAAAGGAAGCCAGCCACCGCGGGCAGCCGCGCCCGGCCAGCCGCTTTACCGCCGGCTCCGCCGCCCGGCTGACGAGCCATCCCAGCAGGAAGGGCAGGCCAATGGGCAGCAGATACCTTGCGGTCAGCCAGACCGCCGCGATCAGGCACAGCGCGCAGAGTGCCAGACGCCAGGTTTTTTTCATGCGCGGACCTCCTTTTTGCGGACTTGCATTCTCGGATACAATGTGGTAAGATAAAATGAGTATATGTAGAAAATGGAGGGTCTGCTCATGACGCAACTGCCGAAATATTACATCGTCGAAGCCAAGGCGCTGCCGGAGGTGTTCCTCAAGGTGGCGGAAGCAAAGTGGCTGCTGGAAACCGGCGAGGCAACCACGGTGAACGAGGCCGCAAAGGCGACGGGCATCAGCCGCAGCGCGTTTTATAAGTACCGCGACGCAATCGCGCCCTTTCAGAACCTGATGGCAGGCCGCATTCTGACCTTCCAGTTCATTCTGCGCGACGTGACCGGTCTCCTGTCCTCCATACTCACCATTTTTGCCCAATTCGGCGCAAATATACTTACGATCAATCAGACCATTCCCACCAACGGCTGCGCTTCGGTGACGATCTCCGCCGAGACGACGAATATGACCGACGGCGTGGAGGAAATGGTGCGCGCGCTGGGCGCCATCTCCGGCGTTCTGAAGGCAGAGATCCTGGCAGGATAATTCTATTCAGAAAAGCGGAAAAATTTCTATTGCATTTCCCAGTCTTTGCCTATATACTGATAGGGCACGAACGCATGTGGGAGGTGTAAACTTGGTCTTTGAAACGATCCGTGAACTTCTGATGGAGCAGCTCGGCTGCGAGGAGGAACGGGTTCGCCCCTCCACCGTGATCCTGGAGGATCTGGAGGCGGAGCCTGAAGATCTGGCAGAGCTGATGCTTTCGCTGGAACAGGAGTTTGACATCAGCTGGTCGGACAACGACCTGCGGACGATCCGCACCGTCGGTGACCTGACGGCCTTTGTGGAAAACCAGTTATAAGGTGATAAATAATAAGGATCCCCGGTCGGTTTTCATTCCGACCGGGGATCCTTATTTGCTTTATGTCAGGGAAACCTTTGGGTGAACGCGGTTTTCTCCGACCGTCACCTCCGCGCACTGCACGCCGTTTTCGGAGAGCACATAAGTACCATAGGGCACGCCGTAGAAGGTGCACTGCGCCTCCCGCTGCCCGGCGGACTGCTGCCGCAAGACTGCACGGTCGTAGTAGCCGCCGCCCATGAGCGTGTAGTCGATCCAGCCGTCCGACACGGCCGTGTCCTCCGGCGCAAGCGCCCGCACGACCGTCACCGTCCCGACCTGCGTGCGCGTCAGATGGAGCTGCTCCCCGTCCGTCCAGCCGCAGCCGTCGCCCGTCGTAACGGAGGCGTTCTCATGGAGCATGAATTCCACCCGCCCCAGCTCGGATACTGCCGTATAGGTCCCCGGCTGCAAGGGCGCCGTCACCACCATGCCCTCTGCGTCCGGGGTGAGCGTTTGCAGGCTTGTCCCGTTTCTGTGCAGGATCTCCACCCGGCGGATGCCCGGGTCGGCGATGATCAGCAGCTTCACCAGCACCAGCTCCGGCGAGGACTGCGGCGCCTGCGCTGCCTGCTCCTGCACGGGCGGCGTGTCGTTTTCGGCAAAGGCCGCGCTGATCAGCCCCACGCCGGAGGCCAGCGCGACCGTCAGCAGCAGAAACGCGCAGGCGATGCGAATTGCCGATTTATGCATTAGAATTTCCCCCTTTCCGGCTTCCAGTATACGGGCAACCGGACGAAGAAATCGGTCGAGAAAATTCAGGTATAAAGAAAAATTTTCCTGTCCATACTCATGCTCGGAGGTGCTATTATGCAAAACGACAAGAAATCCAACGGTTTCATGCGCTTTCTGCGCGACAAGGGGTACTATATCGTGCTTCTGCTGTGTGCGGTAGCGGTGGGCGTTTCGGGCTATCTTCTGCTGAGCGGTCGCAGCAGCGAGCCGGCGGAGCAGGGACTTTCCGCCAGCGAGAGCAGTTCCGCGCAGCTTCAGCAGGAGAGTCTGCCCCGGACGGCGCACGTCGCCGCGACGGACGGCAGCACGCCCAGTGAGCAGCCGTCCGAGAGCAGCACAAAAGGCGGCATCAAAACGAGCGCGCCCGTGCAGGGCGAGCAGATCGCGCCCTTTGCGGCGGAATCTCTGGCCTACAATGCCACCACCCGCGACTGGCGCACGCACGAGGGCATTGACCTGAGCGCGGCGCTGGGCGACACGGTCAAGGCGGCGGCGGACGGCAGTGTCTACACCGTCTATGACGACGAGAGCCTCGGCACGACCGTCGTCCTGCGGCACGACGGCGGCTACACCACGCATTATTCCAATCTCGCGGAGGACGTGGCGGTCAAGGTAGGCGACACGGTCAAGGCCGGCGACACGCTGGGCAAGGTCGGTCAGACGGCCAATATTGAAACGGCGGACGAGCCGCATCTGCATTTCGCGGTCTACCGGAATAATGTCCCGCTGGACCCGGCGGAATTCCTGAAGGCATCCTGACAGCGCGCCGGCGCCAATAAAACGGTACAAAAACATCAGCCCGCACCTTCTGAGGTGCGGGCTGATGGCCAGCTTGTCAAAAAAGTCCAAAAGGACTTTTTTGACAAGCTGCCTACAAAATTGCAAAATCAATGTTTGTAGTATTATTTTGCAATTTTGATCGCTGCGGCGGGTTATTGAACGCGAAAGGGAACCCATCTCCGCGCCAAGTGCCGCCGCTACGCGGCGGTTGCGCTCCGAAACGCCTCGCTGCGGCTCGGTGTGACGGTTCCCTTTCACACTATTCTTCCCTCCGAAACTTTCGGCTGGATAGGTTTTTTGACAGACTGATACTGATTCTTGATTAAAATATTTAATCAAGAATCCCGTGTGCTACGCACACTCGCATCGTGCGAATGCACGCTGCGCCGTCTCATGCAGAATCTGACGCGCCTTCGGCGCTATAAAAAGCTTTTCAAGCTTTTTAACAGATTCTAGTATGAACATCAGCCCGCACCTTCTGAGGTGCGGGCTGATGTCGTCTGTCCGGGATGCTTGGAAAGCCTACGGAAGCTTTACTGCCGCGTGAACACGATGGGCAGGAGACTCTTTACCATATCCTCGTCCAGGCCGCTGAAGGAGCTGTCAATGGCGGTAAAGGTGAGCGTGTCGCCGTCGAGTGTGTAGAGGTCGTACTCTTCTTCGTCAAAGGCGTCATGATCCTCCTCCACGGTGTAGAGTTTGCCCTTCACCGCGTGGTACTTGCCCTCGGTGGTGCCGGCGGTCAGCGTGGAGGCGAGATCCTGCGCGTCGAACTGCTGCTGCAGATATTCCTCCGGCGTACAGTTGTAGCGCTCTTCAAAGGCGGAATCAAAGGTGCTGCGGTCAAGGCCGCTGGCCTCTGCGGTTTTGTACATCTGTTCTGTCACGGCGGGGATCAGCTCCTCCATATAGGCCGAAACCGAAGCCATGGTCGCCGCGGCATCTGCGCGGACGGTGTAATGCTGCTCCGCGTCAAATTCCAGCACGAGCGTGATAACACAGCGGCTTTCCAACGCGAGATCCTCCATGCCAAGGCTCGACAACTGCTCGTCGATGATCTGGGTTGCGTCAAGGTCTGCTTTCCATGTGCCAACCAGGGCTTTGTTATCATCCTTGCCGCAGGCGCTCAAGCTTACAAGCAGCGCCAATACCACGAAAACAAGGCTGAACGCTTTGATTTTTTTCATTTTTTGACATCCTTTCCGATTGGCGTTCTTACCAATCATTGGTACTATATCAGAAATGCCCTGTAAAATCAAGTCCATTCAGAACCGTTTCGGCCAGATGCTCTCCCTCATAGCGCAGCTTGAGGGAAAAGAATGGCGTATGCTCCTGCATCAGCCGTAAAAAAATGCGGTCGCCCTCCCACTGCGGCAGCTTCGCAAAGTCCTCCTTCGCCACCCATTCCAGAACGCCCTCGTTGCACTCGCGCAGGCGGCCGGTAAAGCCCGTTGCGTGGAACAGGTGCATATATTCGCCCTCCCAGAGGTCGGAAACAAAGGTCACGATGCCGCAGTAGCGGTAGTCGGTCAGCGTCAGGCCGGTCTCCTCGCACACCTCGCGCAGCACGCAGTCCTCCGGGCTTTCGTTTTCCTCAAACTTGCCGCCGATGCCGATCCATTTGTCATGGTTGAGGTCGTTTTCTTTCTTGACACGGTGCAGCATCAGATAGGCGCCGTCCTGCTCAATATAGCAAAGCGAGGTGTTTTTCATGCCTCGACCCTCTCAAAGACGATCTCGTCATAGCCGGTCTGCGGGTCGTCCTGCGTGCCGAAGCGCCAGCCGTCCAGCACGCCCAGCACCAGCTCGCAGGTGGTGTTGACAATGCAGCCGGTCACGAGGTGGCCGCCCTCGGTCGAAAGGTCCTCCTTCGACAGGGCGATGTGCAGATGGCAGCGGGCGCGGCTGACCGTGCCGGTCAGGCTGACGATTTCGCAGGGCTCGCGGATCTCGCGCAGGTTTATGCCGCCCGCGTCGCGCACGCGTGCGGCGGAAACGCAGCCGACGGCGGACAGCACGACGGCGGCCTCCAGATGTTCTTTTTCGGCAAGAGCCTGAATAGCGTCGAGCAGGTCGTCCCCGCGGCGCAGACGAATGCAGAGTATTTTCATGGATAATTTCCTCCGGAAACAGAAATTGATCAAAAAAACCGCCCTGCAGGCGCGGAATTTCCGCGCCTGCGGGACGGCAGTTTTTTTATTTTTCCAATCTTGCGCACGGCGCGGGACGGGTGACGATGCGGATGGCGTCGTGCAGATTTTCCGCCCGGCAGTGCGCGCGGCCCGGCTCACGCTCGCCGTCGAGCGTCCAGTCCATGTCCTCCGGCGCTTCGATTTCAACGGATCGCGCGGAGGTGAAGGTCAGCATGGGCGTGTGGTAGTCCTGTGTGGTCAGCGCGAGCACGCAGTCGTTCAGCTCCAGCAGATTCTCCGGCTTGCGCACGAGCAGCAGCTCAAACACGCCGTCGTTCATGTCCACCAGATCCTCCGAGAGCGTCAGAATTCCGGCGACCGACGTGGAATTGCTGATCGCGCCGAAGATATACTCATCCTCCAGCACCCTGCCGTCGTCCAGCGTGAAGCGCAGGCGGCGGCTGCGGATATAAGCCAGCTCCTTGATGCCGCTGAGAAGGTAAGCCAAATGACCCAGGGCGTTCTTGACGTTCTGCGAGGTGGCATAGGATGCGCGCGTGAACGCGCCGAAGGAGGCGACATAGGAAAAATACCGGTCGTTGAAACGGCCGACGTCCAGCCTGCGCGGTGTGCCCTCGACGATGTCGCGGGCGGCCTCGACCAGATTCTTGGAAAGGTGCAGACTGGAGGCAAAGTCGTTGGTGCTTCCGGCGGGCAGATAGCCAATGGGGGTATCGTGGCCGCCTGCGAGCAGGCCGGAAATGGTTTCGTTGAAGGTGCCGTCGCCGCCGGCGCAGACTACAAGGTCAAATTCCGGCGCGCGCTGCGCCACGACCTTGGTTGCGTCGCCGCGGGCAGCGGTGATGTAGACCGTGACGTCGTAGCCGCCGCGGTTAAAGACGTTGACCACGTCCGCAAGGGCGTGGCTTGCCTTCTTCTTGCCGGAGCAGGGGTTCAGGATCAGAAGCAGTTTTTTCATGGAGGACCTCACAGCGCTAGCGCAAGGATCAGCACGGCGGCGATCAGAACCCCGGCGATCAGCATCAGGAAGATTTCCTTGGTCTGCGGCTTACGGATTTTGAAGGGCAGAACGAAGCACAGCCCCGTCACGACGGCCACGGCGCACAGCAGCCAGCCGCGCCACGTTCCGGCGAACATATCTTTATAAGGAAGGATCTCGCCGTAGACGCGGTGACAGTAGACGACCATCACGCAGTGGAACAGCGGAAAGATCAGCGCCGAGGCGGTGATGGGAAGCCCGGCGTAGGTCTTGCGGCAGGCGTCGGTCTCCTTCTGGCGCAGCTCTTCGGTAACATTAAAATAGGCCAGACGGATGAGGCCTGCCAGAACGTACAGCGCCGCAATGACCCAGGCGTACCAGCTTTTGGCGCAAAGGTTCAGCAGGATGACCGCCGGCAGCACACCGAAGGCAACGACGTCGGACAGGGAGTCGATCTGGATGCCGAAGGACTTTTCGTCCTCGGAGCGGTTTTTCTTGGTGCGGGCGACCTTGCCGTCGAACATATCGCAGAAGCCGCAGAGCAGAAGGCAGATTGTGGCGATGATGGGGTGGCCTGTTATAGAAAAGCCCATGCCGCAGATGGCCGATACCAGGCTCAGGTAGGTCAGCACGACCGTGTAATCATAAAAACCAATCATTTTTTATCTCCTCGCAAAAGATTGCGCCAGTGTCAAAAGATTATGTTCCCTTATTATCCACTATTTCGGCTTTTTTGTCAAGGGCAGTCGTCCCCGCCTGACGCATTACGAAATGAAAGCGGGACAAAATTCAGACAAACGCCTCACTTTGCCTGAATTTTGGGTACCTTCCCGTCCCTGCCTGATTTTTCGGCAGGGCAGAGACATTGTCCGTTTTCAAATTCCGCCGCCGGGGGTATACTTGGGACAGAAATCAAGAGGAGGCGTTCGGTATGCGTTCCGTAACACCAATGAAAACGGCGAAAATCGGCTACATTGTCCTGTCCGCCGTGCTGTGCGTTCTGGGTCTGGTCCTGATCCTGTTCCCGGAGTTTTCCGCATCCATGCTGGGCGTGGCCTGCGGGATCGTCCTGATCCTGTTCGGCATCGTCAAGCTGGTCGGCTACTTCTCCAGAGATCTCTACCGGCTGGCCTTTCAGTATGACCTCGCCTGCGGGTGCCTGTTGATCCTGCTCGGCGCGGTGATGCTCCTGCGGCCGGACAGCCTGCTGAATTTCATCTGTGTTGCGCTGGGCATCTACATCCTGACCGACGGCCTGTTCAAGATCCAGATCGCCGTGGATGCCAGACGCTTCGGGCTGCGCCGCTGGTGGCTGATCCTGACGGAGGCGATCCTCGCCGCGATCCTCGGTCTGGTGCTGATCTTCCGGCTGACGGATTCCGCCAGAGTGCTGACCGTCCTCCTCGGCATTACCATGCTGGCCGAAGGAATTTTGAATCTCAGCACCGTTATCACGGCGGTGAAGATCGTCAAGAACCAGAAGCCGGACGTCATCGACGCAGAATTCTATGAAAGTGAGGAATGACAGAATATGCGATTCTCCAAAGCGGTCGTCAAGTGCCGCGTCCCGATCCTGATCATCACGCTGCTGCTGATGATCCCCGCCGTGCTTGGCATGGTGGGCACGCGGATCAACTATGATATGCTCGACTACCTGCCGTCGGACATGGATACCGTCGTCGGGCAGGACCTCCTGAAAGAGGACTTCGGCAAGGGCGCTTTCTCCTTCATCATTCTGGAGGATATGCCCGCGAAGGACGTGGTAGCACTCAAGGAAAAGATTGAGAAGGTCAACCACGTCGAAACCGTTCTCTGGTATGACGATCTTGCGGACATCTCGGTTCCCATGGAGCTGCTTCCCGAAAAGGTCTGGAAGGAATTCAACACCGACCACTCCACCATGATGGCCGTGTTCTTCGACTCCGCGACCTCCGAGGACGTGACGATGGACGCCATCCGCGAGATCCGCTCCATCGCCGGCAAGCAGTGCTTCGTGTCCGGTATGTCCGCGCTGGTCACCGACCTGAAGGACCTGTGCGAAAAGGAAGAACCGATCTATGTCGGCCTCGCCGTTGTCTGCGCCTGCGCCGCGATGATGCTCTTCCTCGACGGCTGGCTGGTCCCCTTCGTGTTCCTCGCCAGCATCGGCATGATGATCGTCCTGAACCTCGGCACGAACTACTTCTTCGGAGAAATTTCCTACATAACCAAGGCGCTGTCAGCAGTTTTGCAGTTGGCCGTCACGATGGACTATTCCATCTTCCTCTGGCACAGCTACAATGAGCAGCGCACGAAATACGCCGACAACAAGGAAGCCATGGCCGTCGCCATCCACGAGACGCTGACGAGTGTGGTCGGCTCCTCCGTGACGACCATCGCGGGCTTCGCGGCTCTGTGCTTCATGTCCTTCACGTTGGGCAGAGATTTGGGCATCGTTATGGCCAAGGGCGTCCTGCTGGGCGTTATCGGCTGCGTCACGGTGCTGCCGGCCCTGATCCTCGTGCTCGACAAGCCCTTGCAGAAAACCAAGCACCGCTCCATCCTGCCGAAGATGAACGGCCTTGCCCGCGGCGTGACGAAGGTGTTCCCGGTTTTCCTGATCATCTTCGCGCTGCTGGTGTACCCGGCCTACTACGGTTATGACAAGACCAACGACGAGGTCTACTACGACATGGGTCAATGCCTCCCGGAGGACATTGAATATGTCATTGCAAACTCCAAGCTCTCCGAGGAATTCGACATCGCTTCGACGCACATGGTGCTCGTCAATGCCGACCTGCCCGCCAAGGACGTGCGGAACATGATAGACGAGATGGACGAGGTCGAGGGCGTCAAATATGTCCTCGGACTGGAATCCGTCCTCGGCTCCCGCGTGCCGGAGGAGATCCTGCCGGAGCGGCTGGTCAGCACCCTCAAGAGCGAAAACTGGGAGCTGCTGCTCATCAACTCGGAATACAAAGTCGCAAGCGACAAGGTCAACGAGCAGATCGACAGCCTGAACGCCATCCTCAAAAAGTATGACGAAAACGGGATGCTCATCGGCGAAGCGCCCTGCATGAAGGACATGATCGAAACGACCGACCACGACTTCCAGGTCGTCAACACCGTTTCCATCCTCGCGATCTTCGTCATCATCCTGATCGTCGAGAAGAGCATTTCCCTGCCCTTCCTGCTGATCGCGGTCATCGAGCTGGCCATCTTCATCAACCTCGGCCTGCCGCATTACCTCGGCCAGTCGCTGCCGTTCATCGCTCCGATCTGCATCTCCACCATCCAGCTCGGCGCGACGGTCGACTACGCCATCTTAATGACCACCCGTTATAAATCCGAGCGCGCGCTCGGCCGCAGCAAGCGCGATTCCGTCACCACGGCGTTGGCCACATCTATCCCGTCGATCATCGTCAGCGGCATGGGTCTGTTCGCAGCGACCTTCGGTGTCGCGATCTACTCCGACATCGACATCATCAGCTCCATGTGTATGCTGATGGCGCGCGGCGCAATTATCAGTATGCTTTGTGTTATCTTCATCCTGCCGGCGCTTCTGATGCTGTGCGATCCGCTCATCCGCGTCACTACGCTGGGCATGAAATCCAAAAATAAGGTTACGGAGGGAAAGTGAACCATGAAAAAAACGTTCTTAAAGCCGCTGGCGCTGGGTCTGTGCGCCGCGGTGTGTGTCACGAGCGTCGGCGCGACGGTGTATGCCCGCGGTGCGATGCAGAAAAAGCAGGAACCGCTCAGCGCCCCGGCGCAGACAACGTCCGCTTCTGCGGCAGAAGAGACCGAAGCGCCGCAGAAGGATGAAACGGTTTACGTTCTGGCCGGTGCCGACGGCTCCGTTCAGAAGATCATCGTCAGCGACTGGATCAAAAATACCCTCGGCAGCAGCACGCTGACGGACAGCTCCGAGCTGGAGAATGTGGAGAACGTCAAGGGTGACGAGGGCTACACCATGGATGCCTCCAACGCCCGCGTCTGGGATGCGGCCGGAAACGACATCTACTATCAGGGCAACATCGAAAAGGAGCTGCCCGTGACGCTCAAGGTCAGCTACACGCTCGACGGCAAGACCGTCACGCCGGAGGAGCTGGCGGGCAAGAGCGGCAAGGTCGTCATCCGCTATGACTACCAGAACAACCAGTATGAAACCGTGACCGTGAACGGCAGGCAGGAAAAGATCTACGTCCCCTTTGCCATGCTGACCGGTATGCTGCTCGACACGGACACCTTCTCCAATGTGGAGGTCTCCAACGGCAAGCTCATCAATGACGGCAGCCGCTACATCGTCGCCGGCTTCGCCCTGCCCGGGATGCAGGAGAGCCTCGGCATCGACCGCGACACGCTGGAGCTTCCGGACTATGTTGAGATCACGGCAGACGTGAAGAACTTCTCCATGATGAATACCGTCACCATTGCGACGAACGAGGTGTTCAACGAACTCGACTCCGCGAAGCTGAACTCCGCGGACGATCTCAAGGCCTCCCTCGGCGACCTGACGAGCGGGATGCAGCAGCTGCTCGACGGCTCGTCCGCCCTGTATGACGGCCTGTGCACGCTGCTGGAAAGCTCCCAGACGCTGGTTTCCGGCATCAACCGCCTTGCAGCGGGCGCGCAGCAGCTCTCCGGCGGCCTGAACGAGCTGGACAGCCATTCCGCCGAGCTGAATGCCGGCTCCGCGCAGGTGTTTCAGTCGCTTCTGTCCATGGCGGACGGGAAGCTGGCCGAGGCCGGCCTGACCGTCCCGCAGCTCACGATCGACAACTATCCCGACGTCCTCAACGGCGTCCTCGCACAGCTCGATGAAACGAATGTCTACCAGACGGCTTACCAGACGGCGCTTGCTACCGTCACGGCGGCGGTCGACGCCAAAATGGATGAGATCACTGCGGGTGTGACGCAGGCCGTGCAGGCAGGCGTCAAGGAAGAGGTCCTTGCGGCCTATCGCGAACAGGTCGTCGCGGGCTACCGCAAGCAGGTGCTTGCGCAGGTCCTGCAGGCCATGGGCATCACCGAGGATATTTATAACGGCAGCGAAGAGATCAAGGCACAGGTCGATGCCAAGGTCGACGCGCTGGTCGCGCAGGCCGAGGAAAACGGCACCATCGACGCACTGGTGACCAAGGCCGAAAAGGACGGCACCATCGACGCGCTGGTCGCCCGGCAGATGCAGACCGAAGAGGTCAAGGCGCTCATCGCGCAGAATGTGGAAAAGACCCGTCAGGAAAAGATCGACGAAACCATGAATTCCGCCGAGGTACAGGCGAAGATCACGGCGGCGCTGGAGCAGGCGAAGTCCGGTGCGGCGAGCATCAGCGCCCTGAAGGGTCAGCTCGACAGCTACCACACCTTCTACACCGGCCTGCGCGATTACACCGCGGGCGTGGCCTCCGCAGCCAGCGGCGCGCAGGAGCTCTACAGCGGCATCCTGACCATGAAGAATGGCGCGCCCGCGCTGGTCAGCGGCGTGACGCAGCTCCGCGACGGTGCGATGCAGCTGTCCGACGGCCTGAAGGAATTCAACGAAAAGGGCGTGCAGAAGCTGGTCGATCTGGTCAATAACGATCTCGACGGCCTGCTCGAGCGCGTGAAGGCGATCGCGGACGTGTCGAAGAACTACCGCAGCTTCGCAGGCATCTCCGAGGACATGGACGGTCAGGTGAAGTTCATCTACCGCACCGATGCCATCGGCGACTGAGCAGGCGGAAGCAGCGTCCCGCACAGGCGATCGACAGCCCTTTTGCGGAAAGATCGTGCTTCTTTGCGCCGAAAATCGACGCCATCTCTATATGAAAATTGACCCCCTTTCTTAACGAAAACCGGCGGCGCGGGAATTTTCCCGCCCGCCGGCTTTTGTTATTCTGCCAACACCCGTGGAGCTGCGTCGCGCCCCTTGCGGGCAGGCCGCTCCGCCCTGCACAAGCAACACCCCCGCCGGTTCCGTTCCCGGCGGGGGTGTCGTCTTCTCCGTATCAGACTGAAATCGGAGGAAAACAGGTATTTATCAGATGCCCATTTCCCTCTTGACCTCGCCGAAGGCCTTCACGGCGAAGTCCAGATCCTCCTTCGTGTGGCCTGCGGAGATCTGCGTGCGGATGCGGTCGCGGCCCTTCGGCACGACCGGATAGCAGAAGCCCACGACATACACGCCCTTGTCGAGCATCCGGCGGGAGAACTCCTGCGCCACGTGGGGGTCATACAGCATGACCGGCACAATGGGATGCTCACCGGGCAGCAGGTCAAAGCCCAGCTTCTCCATCTCCGCGCGGAAATAGCGCGCGTTTTCGTGCACGCGGTCGCGCAGCTCGGTGGAGGCCTCCAGAAGATCGAGCGTTTTCAGCGTCGCGGCGCAGATGGCCGGGGCGACGGTGTTGGAGAACAGATACGGCCGCGAGCGCTGCCGCAGCAGCTCGACGATCTCCCGCCGCGCGGCGGTGTAGCCGCCGGATGCGCCGCCCAGCGCCTTGCCGAAGGTGCCGGTCAGGATGTCGACGCGGCCTTCCACGCCGCAGAATTCCGGCGTGCCCCTGCCGTGCGCGCCCATAAAGCCCACGGCGTGGCTGTCGTCCACCATGGTCAGCGCGTCAAATTCGTCTGCAAGGTCGCAGATGGCGCGCAGATTTGCAATATAGCCGTCCATGGAGAATACGCCGTCCGTGGCGATCATAATCTTTTTGCAGCCGGAGGCGCGGGCGTCTTCAAGCTGGCGGCGCAGATCGTCCATGTCGTTGTTTTTGTAGCGGTAGCGCTTTGCCTTGCACAGGCGCACGCCGTCGATGATGGATGCGTGGTTCAGTTCGTCGGAGATGATCGCGTCCTCCGGGCCGAGCAGCGTTTCAAACAGGCCGCCGTTGGCGTCGAAGCAGGAGGAGTAGAGGATCGCGTCGTCCGTGCCGAGGAAGCGCGCGATGCGCCCTTCCAGCTCCTTGTGGATCGCCTGCGTGCCGCAGATGAAGCGCACGGAGGACAGGCCGAAGCCCCAGCGGTCGTAGCTTTCCTTCGCGGCGGCGATCAGCGCCGGGTGGTCGGACAGACCGAGGTAGTTGTTCGCGCAGAGGTTCACGACCATGGGCTTTTCCGTCGTGGCGATGCGCGACTGCTGCGGGGTGGTGATGATGCGTTCGCTGCGCCAGGTACCGGCGGCGCGGATGGCGTCCAGCTCCTTCCGGAACTCATTCAGTGCGGTTTTCACGAAATTCTCCCCTTTCTTATTTCGTCCAGTCGAGCACGACCTTGCCGGAGTTTCCGCTCAGCATGGCGTCGAAGCCCTTCTGGAAGTCGGTGTAGTGGAAGCGGTGGGTGATGACGGGCGTGAGATCAAGCCCGCCCTGCACCATGTAGGACATCTGGTGCCAGTTATCCATCTTGCGGCCGTAGATGCCCTGAAGCGTCAGCCCCTTGGTGATGATCTGGTTCATGTCCACGGAGATCGGGCCGTCGCCCAGACCGAGCAGGGAGATCTTGCCGCCGTTGCGCATGACGGAGACCATCTGGTGGAAGGCCGCGCCGCTGCCGGACATTTCAAGGCCCACGTCGAAGCCCTCCGTCAGGCCCTGCTTGCGCATGATCTCGTGGATGTCCTCGTTTTTGATGTTCACGGCGGCGTCCGCGCCCATTTTCCGCGCGAGGTCAAGGCGGTATTCGTTCATGTCCGTGATGACCACGCGGCGCGCGCCGGCGTATTTGCAGATGCCCGCGGCGATGATGCCGATGGGCCCCGCGCCGGAGATCAGCACGTCCTCGCCCACGAGGGGAAACATCAGGGCGGTGTGCGTGGCGTTGCCGACGGCATCGAAGAAGGCCACGACGTCCTCCGGCAGGGTCTCGTCGATCAGGATGACGTTGCGCGAGGGGATGCAGACGTATTCGGCAAAGGCACCGTCGCGGTCCACGCCTACGCCCACGTGATCCTTGCACCACTGGATGTTGCCGGAGTGGCAGTTGCGGCAGCGGCCGCAGGTGATGTGGCCCTCGCCGCTGACGCGCTGGCCGATGGAAAGATCCTCCACGCCCGCGCCCAGCGCGGCGATCTCTCCGACATACTCGTGACCGATGACCTGCGGCGGCCGGACGTGCTGCTGCGACCACGGATTCCATTTATAAATATGTACGTCTGTGCCGCAGATGGCGGTCTTGTGTACCTTGATGAGCACTTCGCCCGGCCCCGGCACGGGGACGGGGACGCGCCGCAGCTCCAGACCCTCGGCGGGAGCCGGTTTGACGATGGCGTCCATCCATTCCTGCATGGTGAATCCTCCCTGAATACGCACAAATGTGCGCTATATAAAGACGAAAAACACGGATTAGTCTATGTCACAAAGACAGTATACCCTTTTTGCACAAAAATGTCAATGCTCAGCGCGCGGGAAAGTCCACCCGCCGCGGGAAAATTTCAGCGGTTATTGCCAAAACGGGAAGAATAATCGGAAAGCGACAAATTTTATTGACAGAATTTGAAAGACCTGCTATACTCATTTTGAACAACTTACAAATATTGGGAGTCTTTACAAAACTTTGCGTCTAACTACAAGACATATGCTGGAAGAATATTCACGAATTGCAGGAGGATAACCGAATGAAGATCAGGCTGGCCATTGTGGAGAAGGACGCAAACTATCTCAGCCATATCGTATCGGCGTTTAACATGAAGTATGCCGATCAGATCGAAACCTATTCCTTCACGAACCTGGAAACGGCGCTGCAAATACTGGACGAAGCGCGCATCGACGTGCTCGTCGCAAGCGACCGCTTTGAGATCGACACCACCGCGCTGCCGCGCCGCTGCAGCTTTGCCTATCTGGTCGAGTCGCCGGACATTGAGTCGCTGCGCGGTCAGAAGGTCATCTGCAAATTCCAGCGTGTCGACCTGATCTACAAGCAGGTGCTCAATATTTATTCAGAAAATGCGGAAAGCATTTCCGGCGTGAAATTCGGCGGCGACGGCTGCAAGATCGTGGTGTTTTCCTCCCCCTGCGGCGGCGTGGGCACATCCACGATGGCGGCCGCCTGTGCGATGAGCTTCGCCGCCAAGCACCTGAAGACCCTCTACCTCAATCTTGAGCGCTTCGGTGCGGCGGACGTGTTTTTCTCCGGCGAGGGACAGTTCGACCTCAGCGACGTGATCTACGCCGTCAAGACCCGGCGCGCCACCCTCCCCCTGAAGCTGGAAAGCTGCGTCCGGCAGGATGCCTCGGGCGTGTGCTTCTATTCCCGGCCCAAGCTGGCGCTCGACCGCATGGAGCTGACGAGCGAGGACTTAAACCAGCTCGTTTCCGAGTTGAAGACGCTGGGCGATTACGACTACATCATCGTGGACATGGACTTCACCATGGACAAGGCGCAGCTTGATTTCTTCCGCCGCGCTGCCGCGGTGGTGCTGGTGAGCGACGGTTCCGTCAATGCCAACGACAAGCTGTTCTCTGCTTACCGCGCGCTCTCCGCGCTGGAGCAGGGAGCGGATCTGCCGCTGACGAGCCGGGTCCTGCTTGCCTACAACAAGTTCAGCAGCAAGACCGGCCGTATTCTGCAAGGCGTGGAGCTGAAGAATATCGGCGGCGCGCAGCGCTTTGAAAACGCCACACCGCAGCAGCTATTGCAGCAGCTTGCCGCCATGGGCATCTTCGATAAGATTCTTGCCTGACCGGCAGAGAGGGGAAAGGCCATATGAGTCCGGATCTGGAACAGCGGCTCGTTTCGGAGCTGAAGCAATATGTAACGGAAAACCTCCCGCTGAGCAAGATCTCCGATGAAGAGCTGGAAGAGCGCATCGAGGACATCGTCGAGCAGCGCCTTGCCGGGCAGTACTGCTCCATCGAGCAGCGCCTTTCCATCGTCCGGCAGATCTACAGCTCCATCCGCGGCTTCGGCCTGCTGGATTCCATCATCAGCGACGACACCATCACCGAGGTCATGATCAACGGTCCGGAGCATATTTTCATCGAGCAGAACGGCCGTCTGTTCAAGCTGGATAAGCAGTTTGAGAGCCAGCGCCGTCTGGAGGACGTCATCCAGAGGATCGTGGGCCTTGCCGGCCGCGAGGTCAATCAGGCCAACCCCATCTGCGATACCCGCCTGCCCGACGGCTCGCGTGTCAACGTGGTGCTGCCGCCCATCGCCCTGTGCGGCCCCGTGCTGACCATCCGTAAGTTCTCCAAAACCCCCATGACCATAGAGAAGCTCATTTCCTACGGCTCCATCACGCAGGAGATCGCCGACAAGCTGGAGCTGCTCGTCCGCGCGAAGTACAATATTTTCATCAGCGGCGGTACCGGCTCCGGCAAGACGACCTTCCTCAATGCCCTGTCGAACTACATCCCCAAAGACGAGCGCGTCATCACGATCGAAGACTCCGCCGAGCTTCAGATCGAGGGCGTCGAGAACCTCGTCAGTCTGGAAACACGAAACGCCAACGCCTCCGGCGCCGGCCAGATCACCATCCGCGACCTGATCAAATCCTCTCTGCGTATGCGCCCGGAGCGCATCATCGTCGGCGAGGTCCGCGGCGGCGAAGCGCTGGATATGCTGCAGGCCATGAACACCGGCCACGACGGCTCGCTCTCCACCGGCCACGCCAACTCCACGCAGGATATGCTCAGCCGTCTGGAAACGATGGTGCTGCAAGGCTCGTCGGGTCTGCCGCTCGAAGCCATCCGCCAGCAGATCGCCTCGGCGCTGGACATCATCATCCACCTGTCCCGTCTGCGCGACAAGTCCAGAAGAACCATGGAGATCACGGAGGTTGTGGGCTACGAAAACGGAAAAATTCTCCTCAATCCCCTGTATGTCTTTGAGGAGGACGAGAACAGCACGCTGGAGAAGGTCTCCGGCTCGCTGAAACGCACGAACAACCCCATGAAGAACGACTTCAAGCTGAGAATATCCGGCTTCAAGGCCGAGATCTGAGGTGCAGAAGATGGCAAAAAAAGAAAAGAAGCCCGTAGAGCCGCAGTATTACCGCTCCGCGACCAACCTGCCTGCCTATAATTATAAGGTATATCACATGAAGCCCCTGGAAAAGGCGCTGTATTTTCTGGCGGCCTTCGTGGTCGGCGCGGCGGTGGGCTACCTCTTCTACGGCGGCATCGGCGTGGACGAGTTCGGCAATCCCACAACGCTGACCTGGATCCTGAACTTCTTCTTCTGCGGGGTGGCGGGCTTTGTCGCAGGACGATGCTTCGTCCCCGTCCGCCGCAAGGCCATCATCGCCAAGCGGCAGCGGATGCTCAAAAATCAGTTCCGCGATATGCTGGAGGCCATCAGCACCTCCATCAGCGCCGGCAACAACGTGACCGACGCCTTCCGCAGCGCCTACGAGGATCTGAAAATCCAGTACGAGGAGGACGCGTTCATCCTCAAGGAGCTGGAGATCATCCTCTCCGGCATGAACAACAACGTCGATCTGGTTGATCTTCTGCAGGATTTCGGCGCGCGCAGCGGCTGCGAGGACATCGCGAGCTTCGCCAACGTCTTTAAGATCTGCTACGAAAAGGGCGGCAACATCAAGGAAACCATCCGCACCACCCATGACATCCTGAGCGACAAGATGGAGATCACGGAGGACATCGAAACGATCGTGACCTCCAACAAAACGGAGCAGAAGATCATGGTCGCCATGCCCATCGCGCTCATCGGCGTCATTAAGATGATGAGCCCGGAGTTCGCTGCAAACTACACCACGCTGAGCGGCGTGATCTCCACAACGGTCGCGGTGATCCTCTTTGTGGCGGCCTACTACATCGGCAAGATCGTCCTGGACATCAAGATTTAAGGGGGGAGAAACGTGCTGGAGATAAAGGATTATATCGTTTTTGGCATAGGCGCTGTTCTCCTCGGCATCTGGCTGGTGCTGTTTTTCACCGGCCTGAAGTACGCCTCCCTGTTCGACGCGCTGACGGAAAAGGAATTCCCTCTGAAAGAAATCTACTTTGTCGGCTACGCGGCGCTGGAGCTGGTCCACTACAGCTATAAGAGCAAGCACGACCGAAAGCTGCGCAAGGAGCTGAGCGTGCTGTTCGGAGAAAAATACGCGGAGTATTATCTGCGTGTCATACACGCGCAGGAGATCACCATGTCCCTGACGCTGGCGATTCTCGGCTTTGCGCTTTACGGCGTGGCGGATGATATTGCGGTGCTGGTTGTGCTGCTGATCTTTGCCGGCCTTGCCTACTACTATTTCGGCACGCTGACCGAGAAGCGGATCCTGAAGCGCTCGGAGGAAATGCTGCGGGACTTCTCCAATGTCGTTTCCAAGCTTGCCCTTCTGACGAACGCCGGCATGATCCTGCGCGAGGCCTGGACGGAGATTGCTTTCTCCGGCGAGACGACGATCTACAGAGAAATGCAGACCTCTGTGGAAGAAATGAACAACGGCATTTCCGAGATCGACGCGATCTTCCGCTTCGGCAAGCGCTGCATCATCCCGGAGATCAAGAAGTTCTCCTCCACGATCGTGCAGGGTCTGGTCAAGGGCAACAACGAGCTGGCCATGATGCTCCAGGCGCAGAGCCGCGAGGTCTGGATGCTGAAAAAGCAGGATATTCACCGTCAGGGCGAAAAGGCGGCCAGCCGTCTGCTGATCCCGGTGGTCATCATGTTTGTCGGTATATTAATAATGGTCATTGTCCCGATTTTCACGAATCTGGGCGCCTGATCGTTATTTATATAAACAATTCAATCATTCAAGAGAGGAGGAAATACCATGTTAATGATGGCAAATGCAATCTATTTCAACCTGAAGGCGAAGGTGCAGAAGTTCTTCCAAAAGGAAAATGGCGATGTCAACGTTGTCGCGATCGTTGTTCTGATCGGTGTCGCTGTTGTTCTTGCCCTGATTTTCAAGGACGAGATCTCCAAGCTGCTGCGTAGCCTGATCAAGACCATCTCCGGCAAGGCTCAGGAAGCTGTCTCCTGAAGAAGCAAACCACAAAAGCGGGGCAATGGCAGTTACTGCCATTGCCCCCAGGCAGCAATGAAATCCTCTGTAGTTGATTACAGTTTTTTATAAGTTCCACAGAACAAACGAGGTGATAGGACTTGAGAAAAGAAAAGAAAGCGGAAAGCGGCATGGTCATCGTGGAAGCCTCCATTGTGTTTCCCGTGATGTTCCTTGTGATCTTTGTGCTGATTTTCCTTGGAAACGCCTACTATGAGAAATCCTGCATTGAGCGCTATGTAACGCAGACCGCGCTGGAAGCGGCGGCGGAAGCCGGCGATCCTCTGCTCACCATGGTGCAGGGAGGCAGCCTGCCGAGCGTCGGCTCCGTAAATGTCAAGCCCTACCGCTATGTGCTTCCCGGCTACGGCAATTCTGTTGCGTCCGCTGCACAGGGCAAGCTGCAAACCCGCATAAAATCCGTAGGAACGGGCTTTTTCAGCGGTATGACGCCGAAGGGCATCGCCACGGTCAAATACGAATGGGGCATTCTCGGCTCCACCATAACGGTACAGGCAGAATATAAAATTCCCATGGGCATCCGCCTGCTGGGAGAAGATACGATGATCGAAATGCCGGTTTATTCGCGCACAAGCGCACCGGTTTATGATACGCCGGAGTTTATCCGTGTTGTAGACACCGTCGGAGATTATTTGAATAAGTTCGGTGTGACCGAAGCGATCTCGAAGGTGACGGATAAAGTCAAGAGCTGGTTTTCCTAAGAAAGGAGACGCGGGATGAAGAGCTATAAGAAGACACGCGGCGCCGTTTCCGTCTTTCTGGTGCTGATTCTGGTCCCCTGCCTGCTGGCCTCCAGTATTTTTGTGGACGTCAGCCGCGTGGAGCTCGCCAAGGGCGACACGCTGTCTGCGGCAGACAATGCACTCAATGCGCTGCTGGCGCATTTTGACACGGACCTGAACGACTGGTACGGCATGGTTGCCTCCTGCCAGAATATTGACGAATTCTACGCGCAGTCGAAGAATTATTTCCTCTCCATCGTAACGTCGCAGGATTTAATCGGCGGCGGCAACACCAGCAGCGATTCACTGGGCGAGGTGATGGGCGGCGTCTATGATTACATAACCGGTTCCGGCAGCGGCGAATTGTCCGGAGACGTCACGAACCTTTTGATGATGGAGTGCCTCTCCGCTGAGATTTCCGAGGTCAGCGGCTCGGATCTGACGAATGCCGCGATGATGAAGGCGGAGATCACGGAATTCATGAAATACCGTGCGCCCATCGAGCTGGTCACCGGTCTGATCGAGCGGCTCAAGAACGATCCCAGCTCAAAGGGCGTCACCGAGGTAGAAAAGAACGAGCCTCTGGTGGATAAGAAAAGCAAATATTACGAGGCTGAGGGAGAGCTGCTGAGCGCCTCCTTCAAGACCTACCGCGCCCTGATGCGCTACTATAACAAGGCTGAGGAGTTCGGCTTCAGCAAAAATACCCCGGCGCAGATGCTCAACGATCTGGAGAATTATAAGGAAGCCTACCGCCAGATCAATAAGGTCTTGGTGCGCCACATGGTCAATACGAAGGGGCTCAAGCCCTATGAGCTGCTCGTTATGAAAGACCGTATGGAATTCTGGGATGGGCAATTCAAGGAAGACGGAAGACAGTTCACGCAGGTCTACTCTCGTTCGGAAGAGGATGATTCGGGCGAAACCGTCTACTATATCTCCAACAGCAAGCTGACGCAGTTGGTGAGCAATGCGAAAACCGCGGGAGATACCTTTGAAAGCAGCATTGAGGCGCTGGTGACCGCCGCAGGCGAAATGATGAAAATGAAGGATCAGATCGGTTACGGCGACGGACAGATCAACCCGGTGCAGTGGTGGAAGCGCATGGACGAAGCGACCCGCACCAAGCAGGCCGCTGTGAAGGATGCCGGCGAGGCGCTGGTCAAGGCGCTTGCCAAGCTGAAGTCGGCGAAAGATAACTGCGAGTTCGACGAGGACGTGTCTACCGAAAACAAGAATAATTTCACCAGGCAGTCGGACCGTCTGAAAAAGATATACGATAAGTGCCTTTCCGGCAACAGAACCTACAGCAAAAACAGCGGCAGTAATCTCGATGCATATCTTTCCCTTGTCGTCACTTATGAGAGCATCTGCAAGGAGAACGCAGATCGCCTCACGCCGGATTCCAAGCACGAAGAGGACATGATCTTGATCGGCGGCTCAAAGTATACCGTGCGCGAAGCGGAGGAAGAAATCCGCAAAAAGATGACGGAGCAGCTTACGCAGCTCACGACCTGCATGGACAATCTGACCAAGATCGTCGACGGCGACCCGGACGGTATCGGCAACGGCAGTCTGGATGAGCTGGCAGAGCTGGCAAAGAAATACCGTGAGACCTTCCACGCCTGGAAGGACGAGGCCTATTCCAGTGATACGGAGATGGGCGCGGAGGACCGCAGGGAGATCGAGGGCGGTTACGAGGATTCCAAAAAGAAGCACTATGATACGCTGAAATTTGCCGAGCAGATCAACGAGGAAGCGGTAGAGATTCTGAAGACCCGCTTGAACAATATCCATGAGCAGCTTGAGATCCTCGCTCGCGTTCAGTTCAGCGAGGGGAAAAAAGATCCCTCTTACATGAGTTATCTGGACACGGGGCTCGCCAGCTTCTTCGGCGCGGATAATCTGGTTCAAAAGGCCAGAAATACCATCGGCAAGAGCCGGATCGACAGCGCGGGCAACAATCAGGAACTGAACGCCTATGCAAAGGAAATGTTCAATCAGCACTTCACCCCCAAGCCGGAGGAAGAGCGCAAGGTCACCCAGCTCAAGGATACCGCATCAAACGACTACAACCCGGATATTGACCCCAAGGATCCGGATTATCAGCAGGAGGAAACTCCCTATCTCTTCGTCTTCTTCTACAGCCAGTGGAAGCATCTGAATGAGGAGAACTTCAAGGAGTTTGACAAGCAGGAGAAGGAGAAAGAGGAAGCCAAGGAAAAGGTAGACGATTTCTCAAAGGAGCAAAAGGAGAAGTCCGGCAAATACCGCGGCCCTGACGGGCACGATATAAAGCATGACTACTCCGAAGGGGCGCGCTTCAAGGCGAGCTCCCTGGTCGGCGCACTCGCCGGGACGATCTCCAATCTGGTCAGCGGCAACTTCTCCGAGATGCGCGATCAGCTCTATCTCCTCACCTACATGACCGGGATGTTCAGCTGTGCGACCTTCGACCGGGAGGGCGCCTTCCGCCTGCTCACCAAGGAGCAGCAGAAGGAACTGGATGGCGGAAACTTCCAGAATTACTACGCAGGAGTCAAGGGCGGCCCCACGGAGCCGAACACCTGGCTCAGTGAGCGCTACCAGGACAGCTATAATAAATCCCTCACCGGCAAGATGATCAACGAGGAGAACAACCGCGCATACCTGGCGGAGCAGGAGTACATCCTTTTCGGCAAAGAATCGAACAAGGATAACGTCAAGCAGGCCTTTGATTATATCTATACGATCCGCTATACCCTGAATCTGGTGTCCTGCTTCCAGCACTTCTGGAACAATTCAACCATTGTTTTTATTGCTACGGCGCTCAGTGCGGCGACCTTCGGCATCATTCCGCCCGCAGCTTTCAAGGTCGTGCTGCTGCTGATGTACACCGCAGCGGAGACCGCGATCGACAATCTGCGCCTCTCCTATGGCTTCCCGGTGGAGCTGTATAAGACAAAGGCGGACGATTGGGTGATTAATCTAAAGAGAGTTAAGTCTTTCGGAGCGTTCGCGGACATCTTAACGGGAAAGCCTGAAAAGCTGGTCAAAAACAAGAACAACAAGGGCATTTTCTATAGCGACTACATCGCGGTATTCCTCCTGCTGGGTGTGCAGAATGGCGGCAAGCTGCAAACCGCCATGATCCAGCGTACCGGTGAGCTGATGCAGGCTAACCTGCGCCAGAAGGGGCTGGAGGACTTCAGCATGAAAAACTCCAAGGTCTATTTCAGCCTGAATTCCCAGATCCGTGTGCGGCCGCTGATGGTCACCCTCCCTCTCTTCGAGGGCGAAGCCGGCGATATGGAAAGCCGTACCGACTGGTGCACCTACACGGTCAAGATGACCAGAGGATATATATAAACCAGCCCATCTACCAACGAACAACGCAAAGGAGCAAACCAAAATGAAAAAAACAATTTCCGTACTGATTCTGATCTTCTGCCTGCTGCTGGCGCTGACGGCCTGCGGCGGCGATACCAAACCCTCCGGCGACCCCGCGCAGCCCGGCGCTTCCGTAAGCTCTGACGAGCCGGGCACGGACACCCCGAGTGAAAAGGTGGATCCGAACGCCCCCATCACCGAAAAACTGCTCCGCAGCCACGCGGCTGCCCCGGCAGAGGACTTCACCTATGACGTGGAAGAGGACGGCATCAAGATCAAAAGCTACACGGGAAGTGACACCGTGGTGGTTATCCCGGCGGAGATTGAAGGCAAGCCGGTTACGGCGCTCTATAATTATGTATTTGCCAATGACTCCCCGGTGCGCGCGGTGCTGATTCCGGAGAGCGTTAAAGAAATTGAAGAGGTATTTACCAACAATGAAACGGTGGAACTGGTCATTTGCGAGGGTGTGACAAGAACGCTGGGGCTGACCTTCGGCTTCTGCTCTAATTTGCAGCAGGTCATCTTCGGCAAGGACCTCCAGGAACTGGGAGGCATTGGCACCTTCGGTAACTGCACCAAGTTGAAGGAACTCCACTTCACGCAGACACTCACAAATATTGACGATGAACTGGTCTTTGAGGGCTGCGACAACCTTACCATCTATGCCCCGGCGGGAAGCTATGCAGAATCCTTCGCAAACGAGAACAACATTCCCTTCCAGGCGGAGTAACCCCAGAAAACAACAATTTTCGGAGGTGAGGACATGAGAAAGGAGAACGAAAACGGCGCGATCGTCGTCGAGGCAACCATTTCTCTTTCGGTGTTCATATTTGTTATTTTCACGATCCTGTCCATTGTGAATATCTGCTATATCCAGGCAAAGATGAGCACCGCGCTGGATACGGCGGCAAGGGAGATTTCTCAGTATTCTTACCTGTATTTCAAAGGGGAGTTCGACAAAAAGGTCGGAAGCATGATGGCGGCGGGAGCCGATGCCGGTGCAAAGGTGGATACCATCGCCAAGGGCGTCGGGGATTTCATTGATGCCTTCAAAAAAGGCGATATGTCCAATACGATCAATCAGGGCAAAGAAAGCTATGATAGCATCAAGGGCTCTATAGATGAAATTGTCAAGGATCCAAAGGCCTTTGCCCTCGGCGTGGCCAAGGGCGGCCTTGCAGCCCTGATCGGAGACGGGCAAAATGCGGCTACGCGTGAACTTGCAAAAGCCTTCTTGAAAAAGCACCTCTCCGACTTTGAGGGCGATACGCCGGAGGCTTTCCTGAAACGCTACCGGGTGGTTGACGGCGAGAGCGGCCTGAACTTTAACAGTACTTATATTAAGTTTGCCACAGCGAATGGCGAGGGAGTGGGAAGAATCAAACTGGTTCTTACCTACAAGGTGCAGGTCATTCAGTTGCTGAACATCGACATAAAAATGACGTTCCGGAACTATTCGGCTACCGACGCCTGGGGCTGCGAGAACAGTAAAATTGCAGGCGGCGCAAAGTCGGCGGCGATCCTGCCGCCGCGCCGCAGACTTCTGGCTTAGTCTGCCCGCACTTCGGAAAGAACAGAAAAGGGGAACGCTATGAGATTGTTGGACTGGGTTCTGATCGGTATTACGGCTCTGCTCTGCGGCGTCAGCTTCTGGCTGATGCTGACGGATCTGAAAGCATATCGTCTCGCCAATCCGCCTGCGGAGGAGGAAGAAGCACCCAAAGTGCTGAACAAATGGGTCATCCTCTACAGCGCCGTGATGATCGTCCTGACGCTCGGCGTCGCGGTGGCCTTCGGCATTCTGTATCAGGCAAACAGCTTTTGCTTCAGCCTGAAGCGCCTGAGCCTGCTTGCGGTCATGTGGCCGTTGGCGCTGATCGACGCAAAGACCTATCGCATCCCGAACCGCTTCATCCTCTTCGGCCTGATCTGCTGGGCGGGGATTTTCGTGACGGAGCTGTTCGTGCAGTACGACGGGATTTGGCGCCGCCTGCTCTCTGAAGGGATCGCAGCGGCAGCGCTGCTGCTGGCGTCGATGCTCTGCCGCCTCTGTGCAAAGAATTCGATCGGCTACGGCGATATGAAGCTCTTCATCGTCATGGGACTGATGCTGGGGCTGGACGGGATCTGGGGCGCGGTCTTTGCCTCGCTGGTCCTCTCCTTCCTGCTGGCAGTGTTCCTTCTCGTAACAAAAAAGAAATCGAGAAAAGATGTGATCCCCTTCGCCCCGGCGATCGTCCTGGGGACGTTTGTGTCCGTCTTTTTGACCGGAATGTGAGGCGACAAGAATGAAAAAGTATAAATTTCTCGTGCCTGTAGTGCTGGTCGTCCTGTTCGGCCTTTCGATTTACAAGCTGTACTCCGACCGCTCCGCGACACGGCAGAAATATGACACGCTGCTTGCCGGAGCCCGGGAATGCCGCAGTCTGGGCGTTGTCGTTGACGCCAATCAGAAGTATCAGGCAGCGCTGGAGATCCGCCCGTCGGCGAGCCTCGGGCTGGAGCTCGGCGAGATGTACATGGAAAGCAATCTCAAAGGCACGGCCGAGGAATGGGGCAAGGAGCTCGTTTCAAAGTACCCGAAGGACATCCGTACCTATGAATATCTGATGGAGGTCTACCGGTCGACCGAAGATTTCGAAGAGTGCTTCCGCGTGTACGAGAAGGCACGCGGCAATAAACTTACCTCCGAAAAGCTGGAGGAGATCCACAGGGAAATCGAGTATACCTTCACGCTCGGCTACGCCTGCTTCGGCGATGCCGGCATCTACAGCGGAACGCTGAGTCCCGTCAAGGTCAAGGAGCTCTGGGGTTATGTAAACCAGAAGGGCAAGCTGGTCGTTGACGCGAAATTCAAAGAGGTCGGAGCCTACCTGTTTGAGTTGGCGCCGGTCATGGAGCCGGACGGAAGCGTCTATTTTATCGACGCCTCCGGCAACAAGAAGCATGTCGTGCGCGGTGTGGAGAATGTTCGGAAGCTGGGCATTGTCAGCGGAACGACCTACTCCCTTTATAACGGAAAAACGTGGGATTTTTACTCCCTGGAAAATGATACCCGTCTGTTTGGCGGCTATGAGGACGCCTCCGGCCTCGGCAACGGCGTCGCCGCGGTCAAGCAGGGGAAGAAATGGGGCCTGATCAACGGCTCCGGCGAAGCCCTGACACAGCCGGTGTTCGACGGCATTGTTCAGGATGAGAAAACGGTCGTGTGCCGCAACGAGCGGCTGTTTGCCAAAAAAGGCACCAAATATCTCATGATTGATGCCACGGGAACGCAGATCGGAACACAGACTTTTGACGACGCAAGGCTTTTTGCCGACACGACCTACGCGGCGGTGCGGCAGAACGGAAAATGGGGCTTTGTCGATAAGGACGGCGCCGTCGTCATTCCCCTGCAGTATGAGGACGCGCGCAGCTTCTCCAATGGGCTTGCCGCCGTCAAGAAAGGCAAAAAATGGGGCTTTGTTGATCTGGAAAACAACATGGTGATTGCGCCGCAGTTTGAGGATGTGAGAGATTTCAATTCCTCCGGCAATGTCTTTGTCGAGCTGGACTCGGAATGGCAGTGCCTGTCGCTGTATCAGTACAATCATTAAAGATATCAAAAGGAGCGTAACAGAATGAAGCTTTCCTTCGAAAATCAGGGAACAAACACCTATTTGGTCTGTGCGCTGGTGTCCGGCGAGACGCTGGACAGCACCTGCCTCGGAATGATCGTCAATAACCGCATCGCCGGGCTGGCGCCTGCGCTGTATTCCCAGATGGACGATCAGAAATTCCTGAAATACAATGTCTCTGCGAAGATCAGCGCGACACAGCTCTTCGAGGGCGTTGTGAATAAGAAGCGCCTGCTCGGCGTGTTCCGGGGCATTGTCCGCGCGGTTCTCTCTGCGGAAGACTACATGATTGCTCCCTCGATGCTCCTTCTGAATCTCGACTATATCTTTGTCGATGTTACCACGGCGGAAACGCTGGTGATCTGCCTGCCCCTTGCGGACGAGCGGCGTCCGGCGGTGGACTTCGGTCAGTATTTCCGCGACCTTGTATTCCATACGCGCTTTGACCAGACGGAAAACTGCGACTATGTCGCGCACCTGATCAATTATCTGAACGGTACTCCGGTGTTCTCGCTGGCGGAGTTCTCCAGGCTGCTTGAGGAGCTGGACGGCGCGGCTCCCGCCGCGTCCGCGAAGCCGCAGGCGGCGGTTCAGCGTCCTGCCGCACCCGTGCAGCCCGCTTCGGTGCCGGTCCAGCAGCCCGCTCCGGCGCCGCAGCCCGCAGCGCCGCAGATGCAGCAGCCTGCGCCCGCGCAGCCGGTTCCCGTTCCCCCTCCCGCACCGGAGAAAAAAAAGAAGGCGGAGAAGAAGCAGGCCGCGCCCGCGCAGCCGGCACAGCCCCGCCCCGAAGGAGAAAAGGAGATCTCCATGTTCACCCTGCTGATGCACTACAGCAAGGAAAACAAGGAGCTTTATAAGGCGCAGCAGGCCGCGAAGAAGGCGGCGAAGGAAGCTGCGTCCGCGCAGTCTGTGCCGCAGCCCGGCCAGCCCGCCCCCGCCGGGGCGAAGGCAGCGCCCGCATCGGGCTTCGCCGTTCCCGGCAAGTCGCAGACGGGCTTTGCCGTACCCGGCCGCCCGCAGCCCGGCTTCGCTGTACCCGGTCAGCCGCAGCCGGGCTTCGCCGTACCCGGCCGCCCGCAGCCCGGCTTTGCCGTTCCCGGCCAGCCGCATCAGGGCTTCGCCGCGCCTGCCCAATCCCCTGCCCCGGCGCCCGCACAGACTGCTCCCGTGCAGGCAGCCGCGCCGGTGCAATCCAGACCCGCACAGTCCAGACCCGTGCAGCCTGCCGCTCCCGTGCCGCAGGTGCAGCCCGCGAGCTTTGGCGAGACGACCGTCCTCGGCGGCGCAGCCTCCGGCGAAACGACCGTTCTCGGCGTGGGCACGCCTGCCGCGCCCGTGCAGCCCTACCTGCTGCGCGTGAAGAACAATGAGCGCATCCCCATCAACAAGCCTTCCTTCCGCATCGGCAAGGAGCGCAGCTTTGTGGACTATTTCATCGCGGACAACACGGCCATCAGCCGCAGCCACGCGAACATCCTCAACCGCGACGGCGAGTATTACATCGTCGACACCAACTCCACCAACCACACTTACGTCAACGGCGTTATGATCCAGAGCAATGTGGAAACGAAGCTGACGCACGGCGCCAAGATCACGCTTGCCAACGAGAGCTTTGAATTCCTGACGTACTGATCGGAGGGAATGACGTGAATTTCATCATTTCTGCGACGACGGATGTCGGCACGACCAAGCAGACCAATCAGGACAGCCTGACCGTCAAGACTATCCAGACCTGTCAGGGAAGAATGGTGCTGGCGGTGCTGTGCGACGGCATGGGCGGCCTGCAAAAGGGCGAGGTCGCCAGCGCGAGCGTGGTGCGCGCCTTTGAGCAGTGGATGTTCGAGCAGCTTCCGCAGCTCTGCGCTGCGGGGCCGATTGAGGATGCGGCGGTGCGCGCGCAGTGGACTGAGCTTGTCACCGCGCAGAATAAAGCCATCGGCGCCTATGGCGCACGGCAGGGTATCCGTCTTGGCACGACCGTTGTGGCCGTGCTTTTGACGCAGAGCCGGTTTTATGCGCTGAACGTCGGCGACTCCCGCCTTTACGAGCTGACCGACGGCATCCGCTGCATCACGCAGGATCATACCGTTGTCGCGCGCGAGGTCGCGCAGGGACTTCTCACGCCGGAACAGGCGCGCGTGGATCCGCGCAGAAATGTGCTTTTGCAGTGCGTCGGCGCGTCGGAAACGGTCGTGCCGGATTTCTTTTTCGGCCGGACGCTTGAAAACGCGGTGTATCTTCTCTGCTCGGACGGCTTCCGGCATGAGATCTTTCCGGAGGAAATCTTCGGCCTTTTGCAGCCGGCGGTGTTGCCGGACAGCGCGACGATGGAGTGCAACGCCCGCGCGCTGGTCGACTGCGATATGCAGCGCGGCGAGAGAGACAATATTTCCGTTGCGCTGGTGCGCACGTTTTAAGGAGAGGTCGGAATGCTGGAGATCGGCTCGCTGATTGACGGAAAATATAAGATACTGAATAAGGTCGGTCAGGGCGGCATGAGCGTCGTCTATCTGGCCATGAACGAGAAAGCGAATAAGCAGTGGGCGATCAAGGAGGTCCGCAAGGACGGCGTTAAAGATTTTGAGATCGTCAAGCAGGGCCTCGTGGCGGAAACGGATCTTCTCAAGAAGCTCAGCCACCCCAGCCTGCCGAGCATCATCGACGTGATCGAAGGCCCGGACACCTTCCTGATCGTCATGGACTACATACAGGGCAACCCCCTGAGCAAGGCGCTGGAGGAATACGGCGCGCAGCCGCAGGAATACGTGATCGAGTGGGCCAAGCAGCTTTGCGACGTGCTGGAATATCTGCACACGCGCACCCCGCCGATCATCTACCGCGACATGAAGCCCGCGAACATCATGCTCAAGCCGGACGGCAACATCTGCCTGATCGACTTCGGCACGGCGCGCGAGTTCAAGGAAAAAAATCTGGCGGACACCACCTGCCTCGGCACGGTGGGCTATGCCGCGCCGGAGCAGTTCGGCGGCATGGGCCAGACGGACGCGCGGACGGACATCTACTGTCTGGGCGCGACGCTTTACCATCTGGTCACGGGGCGCAACCCCTGCGACCCGCCCTATGAGATCCTGCCCATCCGGCAGGTCAACCCGGCGCTTTCCAGCGGTCTGGAGCGCATCATCCAGAAATGCACCCAGCGCAATCCCGACGACCGCTACCAGTCCTGCGCGGAATTGATGTACGCGCTGGAGAATTATGAAAAGATCGACGACGCATACCGCAAGAAGCAGAAGCGCAAGCTGGGGCTTTTCCTCGCGAGCGCCGGTCTGACGCTGGCCTTCGGCGCGGCGTCACTGTGGGGCTACCTTTCGGGCGAACAGAAAAAAACCGAGAATTACGACCTGATGCTGCGCTCTGCGTCGACGGCGCAGGACTGCTACGACGCAATCCTCACCGATCCCTCCCGCTCGGAGGCCTATGAGCAGCTTGCCGACCTTCTGACGCAGGATCATGTGCTCACGGGCGAGGAGGGCCAGCAGCTGCTGAAGCTGCAGGCCGGTCTGGACGAGGAGAAGTCCAACGGTTTTTCCGAGCGCGTGGACGTCCTGAAAACGCTGAAGGAGAAGAATCCCGACGGCTATCAGGAGGTCTGCTACCGCATCGGCGAGTCCTTCCTGTTCTACTACGACACCGCGGACGACCGCGATTCCTACACCAAGGCGGCCAAGTGGCTCTCCGAGGCGACGGAGAAGTACCCCGTCGCGGAGATCTATTGCAGCATCGCCTCCTGCATGGACACGATCGACCAGTATAACGGCGCAAAGATCAAGCAGACGGAAAAAATGTACGAGGAATATGAGCGCCTGTGGGGGATGCTGCGGGAGCTGAAAGCGCAGGCCGACGGCTTCGACAGCGTCGATTCCCGGCTGGAGGTCTGGACGAAGATCAACCGCCTGATTGACCGCAACGCCGCGCAGTTCCTCGAGGTCGCAGATGCGGATCAGATCGCCGGCCTGCTCCAAGAGATCTCGGACGAGGCCGGAACGGTGAAGCTGTCGGTTTTGCAGGATACCGTCCGGCAGCTTCAGGACGAGATCGCGGCGACCATCCGCCGGGTTGAAACGTCGAAAGGTTAGGGATGCGCTATGACCTACGAAACCTATCGAATCATTTTCATCGCCGGAGCGGTCGCCTGCGGCGTGATGCTGGCGGTCAGCGTGCTGCTGTTTTTCCTGCTTAAGGTGCCGCACCTCATCGGCGACCTGAGCGGCTCGACGGCGCGCAAGGCCATCCGCGGCATCCGCGAAAAGAACGCCAGCACCGGCGACAAGGTGTTCAGGAGCAGCCCGGTCAACGCCGCGCGCGGCAGGCTGACAGATCGGATGACCCCCTCCGGGCGGATCATTCAGCGCTCGCCCACGCCCTACGGCCCGGGCGCAGTCACGTCGAAGATCAGCACGCAGGAGCTGTTGCAGGAGCAGCAGGCTGCGGATGCAACGACCCTGCTGGCGGAGAATCAGATGCCGCAGGAGGGCGAGACGACCCTGCTTTCCGAGCCGCCCGCGATCGCGGTTGAATTTGACATCACCTTTGTGCATACGCAGGAGCGAATCTGACACGGAAAAACGGGATTTGCCGCGAGATTTACGGAAACCGGAATTGACAAAGCCTGTCAGATTTGCGATAATAAATTGAACAAGGATTGAGTCGACGCGCAGCGGGTTTCCGTTTGCGCGCCGCCGTCCGGAATGGAGGGGACGCCGTGAGGAAGGAAAAACGCCTGCTTCGGGGAAGCATCCTGTGCTTTTTCCTGATGTCGGCCGCGATTCTTCTGATGCCGCTGGGCAGCCGCGGCCGCGGGTGGAGCATTTTCGCCGGCGCGGTGTTCTGGCTGTTTCTGCTGCTGGGCATCGCCGCGCAGTGCGCGCTTGCATCCGCCTTAAAACGCCGCGAGCGCAGTGCGCCGGAACGGCTGCATCCCGTCCGGCAGCGTCCGGGGCTACTCTGCGTTTTCCGCAATCCGCTGGCGGCCGCCGCGGACGCGGTCTTTGCACTGAGCCTGATCGCGCTGATCGTCACGCTTGTGTGGATCACCCGGACGGCTTATGTCTGTTTTGTGCTTCTGGCAGCGGTATCTTTTACCTTCTGCCTGCATTGTATTCTGAATGGCCGGAGCTTTGCCCGCGTTTGCAGAGCCTCCGAAAGAGAGAGAACGCAAAAATCAACGAGGGGGTCACTCGAATGAGAAAACTCTGGAACTCCAACCTTGGCAGACGCCTGTCCTGCCTGGCGCTTGCGCTGGTGATGGTGCTGTCACTGCTGCCGGTGCGCGCCTCGGCGGTCACGGTAGACAGAAACGTCGAAGTTTTAACAGGCGAAGCGACGATGATTGTCGGCGGCAGCAATGGCGACGTGGCCTTCAACTTTGAAAAGCTCGAGCTTGAATGGTATCCGAAGGATGAGAGCGTCGGCCGCAATCAGGACGGCTGGTGGATCGGCATCCGTGTGACGATGCCCGATGGCGCCGACCCGGAAACGGCGGCCTTTACGACCCAGCGCTTTGACGGTGCAGAGTCGAAGAAGATCTCCTTCAAGGACGCGCGGGACGGGGAGAACAATGTGATCACCCTCTGGGCCTTTATCGACGAGGAGACTGCGCATACATATGCGAATTCAAGCAGCAATTCCTACATGATTTACCGCTTCTACTGGTGGAAGGGCGAGGAAAATCGCGCACAGGGAATCAGGCTGAATCTGCCCGCGCAGGTGCTCACCCTGAAAAAGGACGGCAAGGTCGTCTATAACGGCACGTGGGAATACAGCAACGGCACGGTCAGCGTGCCGGAGGGCTATACCTACGACAGAACCGGCGTGGCGTGTGCGCCCGAGGTCGAGCTTGCGCTAACCTCCACGGTGCCGCACCAGCAGGGCGGCTGGTTTGCGGATTTTGAGATCACAAAGCCGGGAAGCGCCAAGAAAAAGGCGCAGTACCGCGAGAAGGGGGCCGAGAAAGGCACCAAAATCGGCGTCGAAAAGTTAACGGTCAAAACCCTCCTTGCGGCGGACGCGGAAAGCGCGAAGGACCTCCACGATGTCAAAAAGGCTTGGGAATTTGACTGGGACGGCGACGGCGCCTACGAGCAGACGGTTACGGTGTGCGTCGCGGCCTCCGCGCGGCTGGAGCGGAACTTCAAATTCTCCGAGCCCATCGGCACGGTGACGGTCCCGCAGGAGAAGGCGCTCGTGGCGACCACCGGTGTGGAAGGCGCTACGACAATTACCTCTAAATATATCAAGGGCGACGGTACGACCGAGATCAAACAGGAAAACGGACAGTATTATGTCACCTTCAATAAGCCCGGCACGATCAAGATCACGGCCTCCGCGCCGGATGACGGTGTCTTCGCCGCGGCGAAGGACAGCTATACCTTCCCGGTGACGCGCGACGAGCAGGCGATCAGCTTCGACATGACCGACCCGTGGATCGTCGTCAATGTCGATCCGCGGTATACCACCCAGACGTATCGCCAGACGGCCAAAAATACGCTGGGCCGCACCGTCACCTATTCCATCGAGAAGCAGACGACGCCGGAGGGCGAGTACGCAACGATTGCGACCATCGACAGCGCGAACGGCCAGATGACCATCCTCCGCTCCGGCGAGATCACGGTCAGGGCCGAAACGCCGAAGGACGACCGCTACGAGGCAAGCTCCGCCACCTATACCCTCACGGTCAAACGCGCAAAGGACGATTCCATTCTGACCTTCGACGTGGAAACCTCCGAGGAAAACCCGGCGCAGGTGATCTACGGCAAGAAAGAGTATGACATCAAGCCGGACGGCCATGAAGGCAATGTGAGCCTGACCAACGGGCTGCCGGAGGGACTGTTGGGCTGGACCTTCACCGATCAGGGACTGCGCATTTTGCTGAAGGATAACGCGACCGGCCTGTTTACCGTTTCCTTCACCCGCGCTGCGGATGAAAAATACGAGGCGGTCACAAAGAATTTCTATTTACAGATTTCCTATGCGCAGGCCCCGGACCCGGCCTATGTCGTGACGGGCGAAACGAAGAACAACAGCGGCTGGTACACCGGCCCCGTCACCGTTTCCGCCCCGGAGGGCTGGGAGCTTTCCGCCATCGGCAATAAGCTGTGGGGCAATACGTCGTGGACGAAGGCGCTGTCCGCCATCACGGCGGACGGCACCTATGCCAAAGAGAATATCTACCTGCGCCACATGAACGGCAACATCACGGACGCGATCGAGCGCCGCGAGATCAAAATCGACCAGACCGCGCCTACCAGACTTTCCAGCCGCGCATATAAAAAGGTCGGCGATCAGATTCTTGAAATCCTCAGCTTTGGTCTGTTCAATGCCGAGATCCACTATGAGCTGTCCGCGCTGGATGCCACCTCCGGCGTGGAGAAGTTTGAATACTGGTTCGTGGACGAGAACGGCAAGGTGGTTGAGGGCAAGGGCGGTGAGGTTGCTGTCGACAAAAAAGGAAAGGCGGAGTTTGTCGTTCAGCCCGACCTGAAGGGCACGCTGCATTTCGTCGCCTATGACGCCGCGGGCAACTGCTCCGTGGAGATGCAGGGCAACGAGATCGTCCTTGAAAAGACTCCCCCGGTCTGCGAAGCGGTATATTTCGACCCGGTATCCCAGAACGGCACGACCCGCTACTATGGCAACGGTACCACCGTCAGCCTTACCCTGACGGACAATGAGCGCCTGATGATCAAGGAGGACGGCACGCCCGACGCATCCGTCAAGGTCAATGACGCGGAAATCGCGGCCGAATGGACGGTCAGCGAGGATAAGAAGACGGCGACTGCGACCGTTACCCTCACCGAGGCCGGAACGCATACCGTCACCGTCACCGCCAAGGACGCAGCGGGCAACGAGGGAAGCTTCACCTCCGACCCGATCGTCATCGACCGGACGCACGCGGTCGCCTCCGCGGCCTATGCAGAGCCGGTCTCCCAGAACGGCACGACTCGCTATTATAGCGGCGACACCACCGTCACCCTCACGCTGACGGATAACGAGCGCCTGATGCTCATCGACGGCAAGCCCGACGCAACCGTCAAGGTCGACGGCGAGGAAACCACAGCCGACTGGACGGTCAGTCCTGACGGCAAGACCGCCGAAGCCACCATCCCCCTCACCAAGGTGGGGACGCACACCGTCACCGTCACGGCCAAGGACGCAGCGGGCAACCGGATGCCCGAATTCACCACCGACCCGCAGGTCATCGACCGGACGGCGCTGACCGCAGGCGCGGAGTATTCCAAGGAAATTTCCCGAAACGGCACGACCCGCTATTATGACGGCGACGCCGCCGTTACCCTCACGCTGACGGATGACGAGCGCCTGATGCTCACGGACGGCAAGATTGACGCGGTCGTCAAGGTTGACGGTGCGGAAACGGCGGTCGACTGGACGGTCAGCGCCGACGGTAAGACCGCCACTGCGACGATCACCTTCACCAAGGAGGGCGTACATACCGTCACCGTCACCGCCAAGGACGCAGCGGGCAACGAAATGCCTGAGTTTACTACCGAGCCGCAGGTCATCGACCGGACCGCGCCGATCGCCGGTGCGCAGTATGCCGACCCGATGGGCAGCACGGACGACACGCTCTACTATGCCGGTCCCTTTACGGCAACGCTCAAGGTCACGGACACGAACCTTGACCCGGCGGACATCACCGTCATGGACAACGGCGAAGTGGTTTCCGGGCTTGTATGGGCGCAGGATGCGAATGATCCTGCCGTCTGGACGGCGGTCTGCACCGTCTCCGGCGAGGGCGAGCATATCCTCACCATGACCGCGCACGACCGTGCGAAGAACGAGATGGAGCCCTACACCTCTCCCAATCTGCTGATCATCGACCAGACGCCGCCGGTCTCCGAAGTGAAGTACGCCGACCCGATGGGCGGCACGGACGATGTGCTCTACTATGGCGGTGCGTTTAAAGTGACGCTCAGTATCACGGATGTCAACCTTGACCCGGCGGATATCACCGTCATGGACAACGGCGAAGTGGTTTCCGGCCTGGAATGGAAGCCGGAGGGAAAAAGACCCACCGTCTGGACGGCAATTTGCACCGTCTCCGGCGAGGGCGAGCACACCGTCACCATGACCGCGCTGGACCGCGCGAAGAACGAGATGGAGCCCTTTACCTCCAAGAAGCTCATCATCGATGAAACCGCGCCGATCGCCGGTGCGCAGTATGCCGAGCCGAAGAGCAGCACGGACGAAAAGGACTACTATGACGGCGAATTTGAAGCCCGGTTCACGGTCACGGACGTCAACCTCGACCCGGCGGACATCACCGTCATGGACAACGGCACAGAGATCACCGGCCTTGTCTGGACGCAGGACGAAGCCGACCCGACCGTCTGGACGGCGAGCTGCACCGTCAGCGGCGAGGGCGAGCATATCCTCACCATGACCGCGCGCGACCGTGCGAAGAACGAAATGACCCCCTACACCTCGCCCAAGATCCTTGTCATCGACCAGACTGCCCCGGTGATCAACGTCATCTACGGCAACACCGATGTCAAGAACACGGTCGACGGCATTTCCTACTTCGACCGCGAGCAGACCGCAACCATCGAGATCACGGAAGCCAACTTCTCCGCGGAGAACGTCACCCTGACCGTCACGGCCAAGGACGTGACCGGCAAGGACATCGCCACCGAGGACTTCCTCGCCGCCCTGCACGACGCGCAGAAGTGGAGCCATGAAAACGGCAAGCATACCGCCACGGTCCGCTTCCCGGTGGAAGCCAACTATACCCTCACGGTTGCCTGCACCGACCTTGCCGGCCGCAAGGCGGAGGACTACGGCCCCGATGCCTTCACCGTCGACGCCACCGCGCCGTCCAATCTGGGCATCTCCTACAGCACGAGCCTTCTCGACCGCGTGCTTGAGGGCGTGACCTTCGGCTACTACAATGCGCCCGTCACCGTCACCGTCACCGCCGACGACACGGTCTCCGGCGTGCATGGCATCCTCTACAGCTATGCCAAGGCCCTGAACGTCAGCGGCGTGAATGCGGAGCTGCTGAACGACGCGATCTCCGCCGCCCGCATCCGCAGAAACGGCTACACCTTCACCGCGACCTTCACCATCCCCAAGGCGGTCCTGACCGCGGCCAACCAGTTCAACGGCACCGTCAGCTTCACCGCGACCGACCGTTCCGGCAACGCCGCTTCTTATACCGACGGCCGCCGCACCGTGGTCGATACCATCCGCCCGGCGCTGGAAGTCACCCTCACCGACCCCGCCCGCAAGGACGGCACGACCGCCTATTACGCCGGCACTGCCGGTGTGACGGCCAAGGTCAATGAGGCCAACTTCTACGCGGAAGACGTGGTCTTTGAGGTCACGAGAAACGGCGCGGCCTATCCCGTGAGCGCCAACTGGACGAACAATTCCGCCGACCTGCACACCGGCACCTTCTCCCTGACGCAGGAGGGCGAGTACGTTGTCAAGATGCGCTACACCGACCGCTCCGGCAATGTCATGGAGGACTATGTCTCCGACACCCTCATCGTCGACACCACCGTGCCGGAGCTCACCGTCACCGGTGTGGACGCGGACTCTGCCAATAAGGACACCCCCTTCGGCTTCGTCATCACGGCGAAGGATGCGCATCTGGATCCCGACACGCTGACCGTCACCCTCACCGCGGTCGTCCGCGACGAGAACGGCAAGTATGCCACCAAGACCGTCAAGCTCGACCCCGCCGAGGTCGTCAAGGCCGGCGAGGAGTGCCGCATCACGGTGAAGGATCTGAAGGAGGACGCGGTCTACAGCCTGACCTGCACCGTGGCCGACCGCTCCGGCAATGTCCAGAAGACCTTCGCCCTGCGCGACGGCAAGGAGCATGAGAAAATCAGCTTCTCCGTCAACCGCAACGGCTCGACCTTCTCGGTAGACGAGAACACCGCGGCCCTGCTGGAGCAGTATTACACCTATGACGTGCGCAACGATGTCGTGATTTTCGAAACGAACGTCGATCCCGTCGAGCACTACACCGTAAAGCTCAACGGCAAGGAACTCACCGAGGGAACGGACTACACCACCACCCTCTCCACCGAGCCGGGCAAGTGGGCGCTGCGCACCTACACCCTGAATAAGAACCTCTTTGTCACCGAGGGCGGCTACAACGTGGTTGTCGAGTCCACGGATAAGACCAACACCGTCGCCTACAGCGACGTCAAGAGCCTGGACATCTCCTTCGTGGTCGACCAGACCGCGCCCGTCCTCACGGTCAGCGGCCTGAAAACGGGCGGCCGTTACCAGACCACCGAGCAGACCGTCACCGTCATCCCGACGGACGACGGCGGACGGCTGAACAGCTTCCGCGCGCTGGTGCTGGATTCCGACGGGACGCCGCTGCGCAATGCGGCCGGTGAGGACATCAGCGTCCGGTTCGACCTGTCCGGCGACGAGCTGCACGACTACCTCAAGGAGCATGACGGCATGATCACCTTCACCGTCCCGGAGGGACTGGAGAATCAGGTGCGTCTGATCTGCGGCGACTGCGCGGCCCATGCCGACGGCACGACCAACGTCTGCGACGAGCTGTACGAGCGCGTGACGGTGTCGAGCAATCTGTTCATCATCTTCTTCGCCAATAAGGGCCTGTTCTACGGCACTCTGGGCGTGCTTGCGCTGCTGATCGTGCTGATCATCTTCCTGATCGCACGCAAAAAGCGTAAGAGCAGTAAGAAGTAAACAACCAAAAATGCCGGGGAGCATCCGCTCCCCGGCATTTTTCAGACTGTCAAAAAACCTATCCAGCCGAAAGTTTCGGAGGGAAGAATAGTG
>ENA-UOJL01000368-UOJL01000368.1-human-gut-metagenome-genome-assembly--contig:-P47-NODE-368-length-69096-cov-15.502209_pt1 | contig 69096 bp, 97 predicted proteins | sample MGYA00242347_ERZ723894 | MGnify/ENA metagenome assembly ERZ723894
TGTATCTGAAATCGCTGAAACATGGCGGGCGGCTCCAGCTTGACGAGGACATCCCTTACACGGCGCAGATGATCGCCACCATTACCCGCCAGCAGATCGGCACTGTGGAGAGAGCCTTGCAGATCTTTTTGAAGCTGGGTCTTGTGGAAGTGCTGGACAGCGGCACATTCTACATGAGCAACATCGAACTTTTAATCGGCCAGTCCTCTACCGAGGCTGAGCGAAAGCGGGCTGCGAGGCTCCAAAATAAGGCTCTTTCTGCGCCCCGGACAAACGGCGGACATTTGTCCGACATTCGTCCACCAGAGATAGAGATAGAGTTAGAGAAAGAGATAGAGATAAAGAGAGAGATAGAGAAGGTACGCCCTGAAACGGGGCACCCTTCCCACACCTATGGCCGTTACCAGAATGTTTTCCTGACGGATGAAGAACTGGCAGACTTGCAGGTCAGCTTTCCTGCTGTATGGGAACAGTACATCGAAAAGCTGTCCGAGTACATGGCTTCTACTGGCAAGCGTTATCAGAGCCATGCAGCGACCATCCGGCGTTGGGCCGGTGAGGACGCTAAAAAAACGGTCACACCCTCACGCAACCGGGATTACAGCGTAAAGGAGGATGAAACTGTATGATTGAGATTACCGCAGAAATCCGGGCATTCATCGACAAGGCAGCTGCCGGTGTGGAATTGGCTGAGGACGAGTATATAGACCCGTCAGACGGGCTCATTCACTGTAAGAAATGCGGCGGCCAGAGGCAGACCGTTGTGCCATGCTTTGGGAAATCCGGCTACTTTATGCCGCGCTGCATCTGCCAGTGCCAGCGGGAGGCTGAGGAGCAGCGCAAGGCTGCTGAAGAACGGCAGCGCCGCATGGAGCGTATCAAACGCCGAAAGGCACAGGGCTTGCAAGACCGTTATCTGTACGACTACACATTTTTCAATGATAACGGGCAAAACCCATTGATGGACAAGGCTCACGCCTATGTGGAGAACTGGAAAGAGGCATATAAGAGCAATATCGGGCTTTTGCTGTTTGGAGATGTGGGAACCGGCAAGTCCTTTTTCGCCGGTTGTATTGCCAACGCCCTGCTTGACCGGGATGTGCCGGTGCTGATGACGAACTTTCCCACCATTCTGAACCGCCTGACCGGGATGTTTTCCGAGGACAGGTCGGAGTTTATTGCCAGCTTTGACGAGTATGACCTGCTTATCATTGACGATCTGGGAGTAGAGCGCAGTACCGAATATGCTATGGAGCAGATGTTTTTCGTCATCGACAGCCGCTATCGCAGCCGCAGACCCATGATTATCACAACAAACTTGAAACTGTCCGAGTTGAAAAACCCGCCTGATCTGGCCCACGCCCGTATCTATGACCGTATTTTGGAACGGTGTGCGCCGATCCTCTTTGACGGGAAGAATTTCCGGGAAGAAAATGCCGGTGCTACCCGACAGGCAGCAAAAGACATTGTAAACAGTAAGCACGACTGATTTTTTACCGGGCGGCACAGACCCGTTCGGAGAAAGGAGCGCCATGAACAAAGAACCCCGTACTATGCAGGTGGCAGACGCCGCTACTGCGTCCAGAGCGCCGGAAAACACGCCAGCGATGGTAAAGAAAATCGGCAAGACAACCTACAAGGTTCATGTCCATTTCAGCAATACCAGCACAGAAACCATGAGCGATAAAATCAAGCGTATGCTCAAAAATGAAATTCAGCAGATGTGACAGACTGATAAACGAAGCCGCCTTGTGCTAAACTGATGATGGTACGCACCAAAATTTTTGTCAAGGAGGACACGAAAATGCTTTACACAGAAAAAGAGAAGCATGAAATTGAACGAGTAAAGGAGGTCTTTGCGGAACATCTGCGGCAAAGCCCTGATTTTGAACTGCTCTGGTCGGACAAGGTGGGCTATGTTTGGCTGACGATTGGCGTAAATCCAGTCTATGTGGATACCGGCATCAGGATAGAATCTGCCGCCGATCTCTGCTGCAAGTGTTTGGATGATGTTGCTATGGATGTTTTGTATATGACGGGCAACGATCATGCACTGGAGGAAGCCGATCCGCTGGAATTGGCCGAAATCAAGCGGCGCTGGGAGCCATATATCAACCAGCTGCCAGACTATGCGTATCTCTGCAAAGACCTGCTGAACGGAAAAATGTAATCTATCAAACGAGGTGTCAGGAGCCATACAGTGCTTCTGGCACCTTTTTTGTAGATTTTTTGTGAATTTGATTAAAAAGTCCTTGACAATTTGTCTCTGGCAAGACGCTGAAATCCATTCAGATCACCCTGATCTCCCATCTGGAAAAGTTCAACCTGACTTCTCTGGCGGGTATCACCCAGACAGATGAAATGGAGCTGGGGGAAATTGGCGAGCGGAAAACCGCCGTCTTTGCGGTGATCCCGGACAGCGACAGCTCTTACAACTTCATCGTCGGAATGCTCTACACCCAGCTTTTTCAGCAGCTCTACCGGAAAGCGGACTTTGAGCATGGCGGACGGCTGCCTGTCCACGTTCACTTTGTCATGGACGAGTTTGCGAACGTCGCTTTGCCGGATGATTTTGACAAGCTCCTTGCCACCATGCGCAGCCGGGAGATCTCCGTCAGCATCATCCTCCAGAATCTGGCCCAGCTGAAAGCTCTCTTTGACAAGCAATGGGAAAGTATTGTGGGTAATTGTGACACTTTTTTGTACCTCGGCGGCAATGAGCAGTCCACCCATGAGTATGTGTCCAAGCTGCTGGGGAAGCAGACCATTGACACGAACACCTACGGCCAATCCAAAGGCCGCAGCGGAAGCTACACTACCAACTTTCAGACTGCCGGACGGGAGCTTATGACCCCGGATGAAGTGCGTATGCTGGACAACCGCTACGCGCTTCTTTTTATTCGGGGCGAACGTCCCGTGAAGGATCTGAAATACAACATTCTCAAGCACCCCAATGTTGCCCTCACTACAGACGGACAAGCCGCGGCCTATCAGCACGGGACAGACCCGTTGAGCGTTGCCGCTGTTTCCATCAATCTGGAAAAGCTGAAACAGGCTGCTTCCGAGGACACCGGCACTGGGGATTATGTCGTGCTTACCGAGGAAGAAGTCTACGACTTCATGCGCAGGAAAGCACAGGAAAATAACCAAAATCAAAATTCTAATCATCAGGAGGAAACTTATGAAAAACATCATCAACAGTATCATCCACCCCACCACCCGTCGTACTTCTAAGCGTCTGCCCATGCCCGAAAATGTCCGCAAGGGCTTCCGGCGTTACAGCTGCGCCGTTCTCACCGGGGCTATGATCCTCGGTCTGGCCATGCCCGCCTATGCCGCGGGCGACCCGCTGACGGTGGTCAACAACCTGAGCACCTTTATCTTTGGCCTGATCCGTGCCGTGGGTCTTATCCTGCTGGGTTGGGGCATTGTTCAGGTGGGCCTCTCCTTGCAGTCTCATGATCCTTCTCAGCGGAGCAACGGCTTTCTGACTCTGGCTGGCGGCATTATTATCACCTTTGCCAAGGAAATTCTGGATCTGATCGTGGGTTAAATGGTGAGCGGGCAGCAAGGAAGCATCCTTGCTGCCCGCTCATGGGGCTCATATTTCAAGTGAGAAGCCATATCTTTTGTTTACTCTTAAACACTGAATCTCTGCATTTGAGTAATCATAGTCAGCCAGAACCCTAATGAAATAGTCCAACTTCTCTCTAAGTACATCTTTCGTGATTTGCCCTAATTCGTACAGACTTTCTTCATGATAGATGTGGAATAATGCCTCTTTTTCTGATTTAACCATAAAAAACACCCCTTTGAAAGATATTATATGTCATAAGTGATTAAATGTCAAACTCAATACAGGAGGAAATAGAAAATGTCAGACAACTGGGTCGTACAAAACCTGGAAAAAGCCCTGAATGTCTGGAATGACAAGTTAAGCGAAATCTGGCAGCTCATTACGCAGTCCCCCACCAACTTCAAGGGCGGCACCCTCTGGAATGTGGTATCCAGCATCCACGGAGCCTTGCAGGCCATTGGCTATGCTCTGCTGGTACTGTTCTTTGTGATTGGTGTTATGAAAACCTGCGGTTCCCTGACAGATGTGAAGCGCCCGGAACACGCGTTGCGGCTGTTTGTGCGGTTTGCCCTAGCCAAAGGGGTCATTACCTACGGCATGGACTTGATGCTGGCGCTACTGGACATTGTGCAGGGTGTGATCTCCACCATTATGCAGGCGGCGGGCTTTGGCCAGCCACAGTCCGCGGTACTGCCATCTGAAATTGTCTCGGCCATTGAGGACTGCGGGTTCTTTGAATCCATTCCATTGTGGGCGGTCACGTTGATCGGCGGGCTGTTCATCTGGGTACTGTCATTTCAGATGATCCTGAGCGTCTACGGGCGCTTCTTCAAAATGTTCATGTATACAGCCATTGCCCCCATTCCCCTGTCCACCTTTGCCGGGGAACCCACACAGAGCATTGGCAAGAGCTTTCTCAAAAGCTACGCCTCCGTCTGTCTGGAAGGGGCCGTCATTGTGCTGGCCTGCGTGATTTTCTCCGCCTTTGCGTCCTCGCCCCCGGTGGTGGATGCCGGAGCGGCAGCTGCTACGATGGTGTGGAGCTACATTGGAGAACTGATCTTCAATATGCTGATCCTGGTTGGCTCTGTGAAAATGGCAGACAGGGTCGTGCGGGAGATGATGGGGCTGTAAAATGGCATTTCAATCTAGGGAACTTTTTCACCGCTATTTCATCAAAAAGTTCCCTAGTTGCAATTCAAAGCCTTCCAATCGGGAGGCGTTATTCTTTTACACAAAACAAGGAGGAAACCATTGGAAGTAAAAATCAACAAAGAGATCCAGTCCTACAGTGAATCCATGTTCTTTGGCCTCTCCATGCGGCAGTGCGGTTTCTCGCTGGCGGCAATGCTGGTTGCCGTGGGACTGTACTTTCTGCTAAAGCCCTATGTGGGCACGGAAACCGTCAGCTGGATGTGTATTCTGGGAGCCGCACCCTTTGCGGCCATGGGCTTTGTCAACTACCACGGCATGACCGCCGAGCAATTGGCCTGGGCCTGGATTCGTTCGGAATTGCTGGATCCAAAGCGGCTTATTTCTGAGCCGGACAATCTCTACTACAAGCTGTTGGAGAACACCATCTCTAACCACGAAAAGGAGGCGTATAAGAAATGATGAAATCCATTCGTACTTTGGTGCGACAGGACCGGGAGAAATATGTCATTCCCCGACGTGTCCAGGACGTGATCCCCATTCAGAAAATCTGGGAGGACGGGATCTTCCTCACTGGTGGGCGGTACGCAAAAACCTTCCGCTTCACGGACATCAATTATCAGGTGGCCTCGGAGCCGGACAAAGAAAAGATGTTCCGGGGCTACTCTGCCCTTATCAACAGTCTGGATTGCGGAGCTACCACAAAAATCACCATCTTCAACCATAAGATGAGCCAGATCAATTTTGAAAAGTCCATCCTCATGCCCATGCAGTGGGACGGCCTGGACGACTACCGGGAGGAATACAACCAGATGCTTCTGGACAAGGCCACCAATGGCAACGGTATTATCCAGGAGAAATTTTTGACAGTTTCCGTCCGCAAAAAGGATGTGGATGCCGCCCGGAGCTTCTTTGCCCGTGTGGAAGCAGACCTGTCCTCTCACTTCGCTGCCCTTGGCTCCACCTGCGGCTCCATGAATGCCATGGAACGGCTGCAAATTCTTCACCGCTTCTACCGCAGGGGAGAAGAAAATGAGTTCCGCTTCTCTCTGCGGGACTCTGCCCGGAAGGGTCACAGCTTCCGGGACTACATCTGCCCGGATTCTATCGAGCGGCACAGCGACTATCTCCAGATTGGGGATCGGTTTGCGAGGGTGCTGTATCTCAAGGACTACGCCAGCTATATTCAGGATGATTTCGTGTCCGAGCTGACCGACCTGAACCGGGACATGATGCTCTCCATCGACATGGTTCCCATTCCCACAGATGAAGCCGTCCGTGAGGTGGAAAACCGGCTGCTGGGTGTGGAGACGAACATTACCAACTGGCAGCGCCGTCAGAACAGCAACAACAATTTCTCCGCCGTTGTTCCCTATGACATGGAATTGCAGCGAAAGGAAAGCAAGGAGTTTCTGGACGACCTGACCACCCGTGACCAGCGGATGATCTTCGGCATCCTGACCATGGTCATTACCGCCGACACCAAAGAGCAGCTGGACGCGGATACGGATGCCATTCTCTCCACAGCAAGAAAACGGATGTGCCAGATGGCGGTTCTCAAATATCAGCAAATGGACGGATTGAACACCGTGCTTCCCATTGGCACCCGGAAGCTCAACGCCTTCCGCACTCTGACCACGGAAAGCCTTGCGGTGTTCATGCCCTTTAAGGTGCAGGAAATCATGGATAAAGGCGGTATCTACTTCGGGGAAAACGCCATCTCCCATAACCTTATCATGTGCAACAAGGAGAATCTGCTGAACCAGTCCGCGTTTCTGCTGGGCGTTCCCGGTTCCGGCAAGTCTTTCTCTGCCAAAGAACTTATGACTTTCCTGATGCTGAACACCGAGGACGATATTCTTGTCTGCGATCCCGAAGGGGAGTACGCCCCTTTGGTGGAGGCCATGGGGGATATGGGTTCCGTGATCCATGTTTCCGCAGGCGGGCGGGATCGGCTCAACGCCATGTACATGGTGGACGGCTATGGGGAGAACAACCCCATTGTGGTCAAGTCCGAGTTCATCATGTCCCTGATCGAGCAGATCGACAAGAAAGGAGTTGGCCCCCAGCACAAATCCATCATCGACCGGTGTATTACGATGGTTTACCGGAATGCCGCTTTTTCCGGCACCGTTCCCACCCTCTGCACCCTGCGGGACACCCTGCTGGAGCAGCCGGAACCGGAGGCCAAACAGATCGCCCTTTCTCTGGAACTGTACACCACCGGCTCTCTGGACATCTTCGGCAAGCAGAGCAATGTAGACCTTGACAAGCGTGTGGTTGTATTCGACATTCACGGTCTGGGGGCGCAGCTGAAGCCCACCGGCCTGCTGGTCATCACGGACACCATGCTGAACCGTGTGACCCAGAACTGGAAGAAGGGCAAACGCACCCATGTATTCATTGACGAGTTCCATGTGGTTTTTGAAAACGAGTTCTCCGCTGCCTTTTTCAACTCCGCATGGCGGCAGTTCCGAAAGCGCAATGCCTTCCCTACGGCCATCACCCAGAATGTGGAGTACCTGCTGGATTCCGTGCAGGCCAGCACCATGCTCTCGAACTCCGAGTTCATTGTCATGCTGAATCAGGCGGCATCTGACCGGGAGAAGCTGGGCAGGCTCTTGAATATCTCCAATGAGCAGATGAACTACATCACCAATGTGGAGGCAGGTTCCGGACTTATCAAATACGGCAGTGCCCTGGTCCCTTTCATCAACCGTTTTCCGAAAAATACCAAGCTCTACCAGCTTATGACCACCCGCCCCGGTGAAGGGCGGTTCGCCGGTCAGTCCTGATTGGAGGGCAAGCTATGCCGGAAATTAAGACGAAACATAAAAGTCAGCCGGTATTGAACACTGCCCAACAGCAGATGCAGCGCGGTTTTGTCCGCGCCAAACAGGAACAAGCAGTTCACCGGCAGTCAGAGCAATCGGAATCCCCCAGCAATTATGCAGAGGAAAAAGTCTCCCGGACGGCAGAGGATACCGTTCGGGATGCAGGGTCATTATTGCAGCATGAAATTCGCTCTGTTCGCCACCGTGACAGCACCCCGAAATCCACAGTGTCCGCGGAAAACGCCGGTCGGCAGGAAGTCGCACGGGAGGTTTTCCAAAATCGTCGGGAAGTACGCGGCAGAGCTACGCAAGATACTGCCTCCATCCGCACACGGGAGCATGTAACGGACAATTCCGTAGCCGAATCCGGCATCTTTCCCGCACAACAGGCGGCGCGAAAAGCTGCTGCGCAGGACATTATTGGTCGGAAAAAGCAGCAGAAGGAGGAGGAACTGGGATTCGAGCGTACCCACTTCTCCCAACAGGTGGAAGCCACTCAAGCAAGCCCCTGTACTTCAAAAGCGTCTGACACCGTCGTAACTGAATCTGCGCAAGTCTCAAATGGTTTCCATAACACTTCTTTTTCTCCGGGTGATACCCCCAGGAAAAAGGAAATCCCGATCAAGAAGAAATCCGACCTGCCCATTCGTACTAGGAATTCTTCCGTTCCGATCAAGACCTCCGAGAGAGCCGCAAAGAAAGTGTCCGACACAACCGCAAAACATGCTGCCCAGAAAGCCCAAAAGGCCGCCACCGCTGCTGCGCAAAAAAGTGTTCATGCCGCAGCCACCGCTGGACGCCGGGCTGCACTGGCTGCAAAAAAGGCCGCAGAGCTGACGGCCAAGCTGGCACGCTCTGCGGCAGAAGCGGTAAAGGCGCTTTACGCCGCCATTGGCGCAGGCGGTGTTGCGGCTGTTCTTGTGATCGTAATTGTCGTCCTAATTGGCTGCGGCGCTGCTATCTTTGGAAGTCAGGATGATTCCATGGAAACCCTGCCCCTCAGTGCAGAGGTGGAAGCCTATGAGCCGGTCATCCGCAAATACGCCAAGCAATATGGTATTCCGGATTATGTTCTGCTGATTCAGGCCGTCATGATGCAGGAATCCGGCGGCAGAGGAAATGACCCCATGCAAGCCTCCGAATGCGGGCACAATACACAGTACCCCAGAACGCCCGGAGGTATCACTGACCCGGAGTATTCCATTGCAGTAGGCATCCAGAATCTGGCGGACTGTTTACAGACGGCAGGAGCCGAAAGCCCCATTGATCTGGAACATATTCAGCTTGCGCTCCAAGGCTATAACTTCGGCAGCGGTTACATCACGTGGGCCTTGCAGAAATACGGTGAATACTCCCGTGCCAACGCCGTTGAGTTTTCCATGAAGATGGCAGAACAAATGGGTTGGAACAGCTACGGGGACAAGCAGTATGTCCCCCATGTGCTGCGGTACTACCCAATCGGCAAGGTGTTCTATACCCCGGAAGATGGGGACGCCATTGTAGATGTGGCACTGACCCAGATAGGCAATGTGGGCGGCGAACCCTATTGGATCTGGTACGGCTTTACCAGTCGTGTGGAATGGTGCGCCTGCTTTGTCAGCTGGTGTGCCGACCAGTGCGGCTATCTGGACAGCGGTGCTTATCCAAAATTCTCCGGCTGCGTCTTTGGAATGCAGTGGTTCCAGCAGCGCGGCCTCTGGCTGGACGGCTCTGCGGAACCGATGCCAGGGATGCTCATTTTCTTCGACTGGGCAACCCAGGATGGTGTGCCGGATCATGTGGGAATTGTGGAGCGGGTAGAAAATAACGTAGTCTATACGGTAGAGGGCAATTCCAAAGATATGTGTCGGCAGAAACAGTATTCTCTGGGGAGCCGCGTCATTCTGGGGTATGGGATGCCCGCGAGCGTCTGAAAGCCTGAAGGTGAAAATCTAATTTGAGAATTGGGTTTTCGATATATAAAGTGGCATCTGTACGTTAAGAATAATATGGCATTGATGAATGCTCAGCGCGAGCCCATTTTACTCGCTGAACAATATTGCGGAGGCCAACTGCACAATATAATTAGACTTGCGGATTGCTAACCGATAACTTGTGGGTCTTACATTCTTCAACTGACACACAAATCAAAGATTTCCGTTATAAAAATGGGGCAGAACTCTTAAGGAATTCTGCTCCATTTTGCATAATGAGTCGATTGTTTAAATCTTGTATTAAACAAGCCCAAATTGCTGAAGTTCTTCATTCTAAAATAGTGTGCCAATTTATCAGATCCCGAAAGGGACGGAGCTTCGTGGATTTTAAACTGCGCCCACTCACGGAAAATTCGTTCTTTTGGCTAGCCGTCCAGCCTTGAACGTTGGCAAGCGTTTATGTAATTTACTTAATTACGTTTGCAAGCATTTCTTCCATTATATGATCTACTCGATACAAGCAGAAGTATCTTCTCTCGCATGCTGACCACGTAGGATCATTATCGTGTCCATTTCGTGCACATAGAATTGCTTCATCAAACAAAATATGGCATTTACGATAAGTTGTAGAAATATCCCGTGGGTTTGTCACAAAATTGACGATTGTGCAAAACAAAGAGATAACCGAATATAAGAAAACCCTTTTGGTATCTTGCCCAGCAGTTGGGTATGCACACAAATAGATCACAACAATTGTCGAAAAAATAGAGCAAAGTGTAAGCCAATAAAATGCGGCAAGGAACCAAATACTTGAACGGATGTATTTTCTATTTATCCGGATATAATAGTCTATAATAATATCGTTTGTGTTTGCCCTCATGCTCCCCGCCAAACATGAAGAGATGATTGCAAGAACAAGCAATACAGCAGAGAAGGCAATTCCAATCCAATCGTAGAATAACATAGTAACATACCCTTTCTATGTTTTCTTTATTAAAGCAAGGGAGAATGCAGTAATTTACATACCCATTGATAGAATATCTTCTACTTTGGAAAAACTCGCAGAGAACTATCCATTTGAGTCCAAGATAGATCCTCTGCGAGTATAAGCTGTTGATACCCTAACTTGTAGATTTAGCCCTTTTTCTGTTCGGTGGTTTTCACTGGCCGCACCGGCTGATAGAGAAGAGTGCTGCATCTAGGCGGCCATTCGCCTCGTTCACCGTCGACAAGATTCTTGGCAACCCTTTTTACAACAGCGTCAACTGTCACATGCTTCTTTTTGACCATAATGATTCCTCCAATTTTTGATATATGCCATACACAGCAATGCTGCGTCCAGCGCAAGCCCAAGTATTAGCCCGTTACATAATTCTGTCAGCTTCAAATAATGGCATCCAAATATAATACACGACAAACACGCAAGCCGCTTGCGCGCACATTGCTTCACAGCCAAAACCTCTTCTTTGGACAATTGCATGTTGGGATGATTAAATGGTGCTAAGTACCAAATCACACACAATGCGGAAGGTATTACCAAAAGCGGCCACTTGGCGCTGCCCAGTATAATGGGGATGCACCTCAGCCACAGGGCCTCTAAGATGAGGGAATAAACAAAGCATTTTAACGGCGTTGAAACATGCAGGCCGTTCGTTATACTTCGTAGATAGTAGAACGCTCCAAGGAAACCGATTGCAGTCCATAAATCTGCCACAAGAATTCCAAATAGCAGCATGGGGATAAGGGACGCATAATTCAGGATTACCTTTTCTAATGAGTAAACAAGGACTGGCATATCCTCCGCAGGGACAAGCTCATACTTTTGTACGAAACGTTCTAATGTTTTATGCAACACATATCCCCTCTTTCCAGAGATATTTTAGAATACTGACTCAGTTATTTCACTTATTTTGACACGAACCGACAAAAAGTCGTCACGAACACGTAAAAATGCTGTCTCTTTACGAGACAGCATTCACATTAAACTATTCCTTGGGAATCTCAGCCGTAAAGCGAAACCAGCCGGCCTCATACCGAATAGAATACTCAGCATGTAATTGCGTGAGAATATCGCGTACATTTAACAGTCCATAGCCGTGAGCAGGCTCTTTCTTCGTGGATGGGATGTGCCCATTCACAATTTTGACCGGTTTGGACGTATTTGCAATGCTTAAAGTGATGGGGTTACCGTCCAGCATTGTGAAAAAGATTTGCTTTGCTCCATCGTTTGCTTTACATGCCTCTATTGCATTGTCTAATAGATTGGAAAGAAGAATGGCCAAGTCTTGTGTAGACAGCGGTATATTGGAGAGGTCGTTGACTTTAACCTGCATATCTACCGATTCCTGCTGGGCAGTCTGGAATTTTTGATTTAGGATGACATCAATAATTGGATTGTGGGAATTAATCGCAAAGATCCTTGCAGATTCCTGTTCTTGTAGTTGCCGAATATAGGCTTCGGCATCATCAATTCGCATCTGCCCCAGCAGACCGTCTAAAACTTCCAGATGGTGTAGGAATTCATGAGTCGCTTTGCGTTGCTTGCGATAATTTTGTTCAAGGGCAGATATACTTTCGGATTGAAGTTCCATCTGCTGTGTCATGAGCGCTGTGCGGTGATTTGCCTGAACACTTTTCTCCAATTGAAAGATTAGATACACAATTCCAATATTGCCTGCCGCAATGGCTATACCAAGTTCCAAAGCTACATATGGCGCTTCTTTTACCAAGGATACAGAGCCAAAGAGTATCATCAAAATCAAAATACTAACTGCAGGGAACAGCATTGCTAAGCAGACCCACCGTAGATGGATGGGAGTTCCTCGAAATTGTCGGGAAATCTTGTTGAAAAGGAACGCAACAAATGCTTCAATTGCCTTGCTTGCTGTTGCTGTAGATATGTACAAAAATGCATGGTTCGGCAGCTCTGCAATTTGAATACCCGCAAAGAAGCAAACGCATCCACTGGCAATTGTGTCCGTGATGAAGGATAAGCCCAAGAAATAGACCAAGCTGATTATAACATATGCGACATTTACGTGAAAGCAGCCGCAAATCAATAGCGTCCATAAAGGAATGCTTAAATAGGACAATGGTAGACTGCCCGTATAAAAGTTGCAAATTCCAAAGCATCCCCCAAAAACCAGCGAGAAAACCAGCGCAACAATCCGCTTATTTTCTCTTGGTTTAAGCATACTGTCACTAACAATAAACAAACAGAGCAGTTCCAGGAAAGTCCAAACTGCGTTGATAAGCTCAATCATTCAGAATCTTTCCCTTCCAGAATAAATACTGCTCCTTTTGTCCCGAATACCGGGCAGGACTTGCATTCAGCACAGTTCCATTGTCTAGGAGAACGCTCTGACACTGATACTTCTGTATATGCATAACATTTACCAAAAAACTTTTATGTACGCGCAGGAAGCCTTTTGGCGTTAGCTCTCTCTCAAGTTTTCCAATTGATGCATAGAATTGGTAGCACTTTTCCTTTTGGCTCTTTGGCGGAACCAGATGCACATAAACAGTATGTTGATTTGACTCGATATACAGAATATCCTTCAGTGCATAGCTGACGATTTCCCCATTATTCTGTAATTTAACGGTTTCACCTTCATTTTTTAGTAAAGAAACTGCCTCGTTAAGATAGCCAGGGAGCTTTTCTCGAATATCCTTTTTCATAACATATCGGAAGGCACGAACCTCATAGCCCTCCGGTGCGTATTCTATAAAGTTTGTAGCGAAAATAATTACAGCGTCCTTTTTGATTTCCCGAAGCTTTTTGGCAATATCGATCCCGCAATACTGTCGCTTGGAGAAGTCAATGTCCAGAATCGCAATATCACATTGTTTCATAATATACTCACTGATATCTTCAAACGCAGTAAAAGCAAATGTTTTGAACTTAATCTGCATATTGGACAAGATGTACGTGGTCTGCTCCTTTATCCTTTCGAGGGTATCAGCGTCGTCATCGCATAGAATCAAATGATACATATCATTCACCCATTTTGTCTGTTTTTTGTGTCGTTTTATTGTGAATTGTTTATCCATAATAATGTAGTCGCTCCCACTAACGCAATGGCAATTTATATATACCATTATAATTATGCTTTGTAAAAAGTAAAGCCCATAATTATTAGACTTTCTCGTGGTAATATAACAGAAATTGAAGGACAGGGGTTTTAGCCATGCAGGATTTGGGGGAACGATTAAAAGCCCTCCGAAAAAGTCGCGGATTAACACAGAAGCAGTTAGGAGAACAAATCCATAAAAGCAAGGCTGCAATCGGGAGCTATGAACAGGGGGTTCAGATTCCCCTCGGCTCCACCAAACAGAAAAAGCCCTAGAACCTTATTCTAGGGCTTTTTTATTGCATTATCAGCTATATTCCCACGTTCTCCGAACTATTCTGCGGGAAAATATTACCGCAGATTTTAATATTTTCCCGCGTGCGGTACGTTTTTAGGGTGCAAATTGGCAACGGATTGGCAACGGAATTTGCCACGCTTACCGCTTATACAGCCCCTGCACCACTCCGACGTTCTCCGCCCGTTCAATATTCCGCTTGTGCAGGTACTCATAGACGGCCATCATGGCCGCAGGCGGCTCGCCCTTTTGCTTGCGGTATTCCTCGATGTGGGAAACAACGGCCTTGTGCAGGGCGTTCATGTGGTTCATTTCCTCCCCGCTCAGCCTGTAAAACAGGTCTGCCAGTTCCGGGTCGTCGTGCTTGTATTCCACGGCCAGCTCCGCGTAGGTGTGCGCGTCTTCCAGCTCGTCCTCAATGTGCTCCATCAGCAGTTTGATTTCTTTCATCTGATGCCCTCCTGAATGTACGCATACAGCGTGTCAATGTCCTGTTTCCCCAGCTTGAGCGTAAGCCCGATTCCGGGGATTTTCACGGGCAGTGCCTCTGCCCCCATGTATGGCTTTGCGGCGTTATACAGGGCGTCAACATCCACCGTGCCATGCTCCATATCGTAAATGCCCAGCGCCTTTACCATGGGATGATCTGCGTACTGGGCAATAATCTTCGGGAAATTTGCGGCAAGCAGCCCCCCAGCCCCGGCAACCAGAACTCTGTCCCAGCCGGAAAGACTTGGAGCAATGCTTCTGTCAATGAATCTTGCAAGCCCCGCCTGCACGTTTTCCATAGGAATCATAAATTACCTCCTTGAAAGTATGGGGCGGCGGCTGCCGCCCCAATTGTCGGGAATCAACCGTTGCAGCACCCGCCGCACTTGGGCAGGGGGTTGTACAGCGTCTGTGCCGTGGTGCCGGTTCCGGTGGTCACGTCGGCAACCTGCTTTGGATAGAAGGTCGCGTTGGCGTAGGTCACGATGGAATTGTCAGCGCAGCAACGCCGCTCTGCCTCGATCTTGATGTCCTTGGACAGTTCAGACCGAACGCATTCCACGTCCTGACGAACCAGCGCGAAGCTGTCCTCAGTGCGCTGATTGTGTACGGCCTGATCACACAGGGTCTTGCGAATGTCCTTCAACTGTCCGTCAATGTAAGCGTACAGCTCAATGGATTTCTGGTCGTTGTAGGCGTTTGCCTTCAACAGCGCGATTTCGGAATCCTTGGCGGCGAGCTGCTGCTCACGATCCAGTTCATACCGGCTCACGGGCATGTTCTCGCTGCACCCGCCCCAGCCGTAGCCAACCCCATAGGGCATGGCGGGCATTACGGGAGCGGGGGGAGCAGAATTGCGGTTGCCGAGAGCCAGAGCGCCCAGACCGCCCGCAGCGTTCATCACGCCCAGCGCCAGACCGGCAATACCCGTGCCAAGACCGGCACCGGCTACGCCTTTGCTTGCATAATCCTTTTCTACTTCCATTAGAAGTCCTCCTTCAAAATATTAGGAGGTGGCCACCTTCTACCTATAGAATAACAAAAATCCCGACGGTAGAATCATCATCTACTCGTCGGGATTTCGTCAATAAATCGTCAATAAATCGTCACGCAGAATCAGAATTTCAGATTTTCAGGAAGCTTGTCACTGTATTTTCTGCACAATTCGTATTCTATCCGCAACTTTTTAACCGTTCTTGTGATAGTGGCTTGGGACACACAAAACTTGTGGCACTGTTTTGTCTGGCTCCATCCGGCGGCTCGGGTGCGGAGTATCTGTTCTTCCAGCGGTGTTAAAATCGCCAGGGAGCAGAATTCTTCCAGTATCACCCGGTTCCAGGGAACCGTGTCCACTCAGCCGTCAATCCTCCTTTTCTTCTTCGCCCTCGTCATCCGCACCAGGCAGCGCCGAGACCTCAAAAGCTTCCTGCTGCATATCCCGGACAGTGGCCTCTATCAGCGCGTCCACGGTTTCGATGTCCAGCTTGTAGCCCTTGGATTCCAGGAACTTACGTACATATTTCTTCTTTGCGTCGCCCATGCCGGACTCCGTATAGATCATCTCTGCGGCCTTTACGCCAACAGAAGTCCACTTCTGGATCTCTTTCAGCTTTTCATTGCTGATCTTCGTCCGAATCCACGGAATCAGGAATGTGGTAAGCAGCAGCCCGATCAGGGTGATAAAGGCGTTTACAATAGGGGTAAGATCAATCATTTTTTATTCCTCCTTAAAGCGTAATGCCCTCGATCTCAGCGCGGATTTTCAGGCAACGGATGTAATTCCCCATGTGCTTTTTCTGCTCTTTCAGAAGATCGAGCGAGCAGTTGGGGGTGAACGGCAACGTTCCAGCCTCGTACTTCACGGTCATTGCGTCCAGTTTGTCGTACCGGATTTTTACCTGCTGGTACTCGGCCTTAAAGCGCTCCTTATAGTCAGCGCTTGTCATGCCCTCGATGGTGTCTTTCAGTTCGTACATTTTGTTTTCCTCCTTAATTATGCAACGGTATTTTGCGCACTTCCTCCATAACTCTTTTTGCAGAGCCATTCCCGCCAGCGGCGGCGTAGGGTTCGTATAAGTAGTCGTTGAGGTTTTCATATTCGTCTTTTGTGATGTATCCACGTTCGATGTACTTCATCCCCAGGTAAATGATGCGGTCGTGGGCCATTCCCACCAGCAGCCGGGTGTTCGCATCGTTCTTCTTCCGGCGGGCCTCCAAGAATCCCCAGAAGCCCGCCGAACCCACGAACGCCAGCAGAATGGTAATGGCGGTTTTGATCCATTCGCTCAAATGGTTGCCCTCCTGTTTCTCAGCCGTTCCACCGGCTGTACTTCCCGTTGTCCTCGTGGATACCCCATCCGTACAGCCCCAGGCCACCCCGCCCGGGGATTTTCTCGGCCTGTACCTCCTGGGCTATGGCATACAGTTTCTCCGGGGAGATAGCCCCTGAGAGGTCTACGGCCTGCCCCGTGGTGTGCAGGGAGTTGGATACCCCGCCCACTTCGGCATTGTGCCGCTTGCACCGCACACCGGAATTCACATTCAGGGGAACCCCCGCCCTGCGGCGTATCTCATCCGCCATGCGGACGGTTTCCTCCACCGGTTCTGCGGGGAAACCGTTGCAGTATTTCCCGCCGCACTGGCACCGGAATTCCTCCCGGGTGAAGTACTTGATGTCGTCCCAGAATGTTCCCGTCTTCGGCGCGTCGCTGCTTTCCGGCTTCTCCACCCTTACCGCCGTCCCGGCAATGGCACCAATCAACATTTTCTGGGTAGCCGCACCCGGTATCCCGTCCACGGTAAGCCCGTAGTCAGCCTGAAACGCCCGGATAGCCCCTTGGGTGTTCTTGCCCTCAATGCCGTCAATCGTGCCGGGAGAATAGCCCAGATAGGTCAGAAGGCATTGAATTTGCTTTACCGTCATACGTTCACCTCCTCCCAGCCCTTAGGGTATGCGGACGGCGACCATACATTATTGTCCAACGTTGAGCGGTACACGTTACTGCCCTCCGTGCAGCAGTCGCCCTTATTATAGGGGCTGGTAGACATGGCGACGAACGGCAACGCTTTCGCTGGGTCGGTGCTCCACGCAAACCCCCACTGTGCGGGAAGCTCCTCCGGTTCCTGGGTGTAGATAGTGCTGTCATAGGGCTGCACCAGCCGCACCACACGGCCAGCAGATGACCGGCACACAAACCCGGCCTTGCGCTCCAACATGTTTTTGTTTGCGACAGCGGCCTTAAAACTGGGAATATCACTATCCGCCGCGTTCAGTTCGGTGCCTGTCATGTCTGAGGCTTTTTCTTGTAGGGCAATCGCGTTCGCCCGCCCCTGGGCATACATGATGCTTTTTCGTTCCTCTTGCGTCATACGCTGTCAACCCCCTTCTTATAAGCTTCATCCAGCTCTTTCAGCTGTTCCTCACCACCGCTGGATTTTATTTCCATGATTTTCGCAAGAATGGCGTTTTTGCGTTCTTCTATGGTCATCATGTGTTATTCACCCCCAGAGCAGTTTCAATTTCAGTCAACGCAGACTCATATTCTGCGTTCTTTTTCAACGCCTCTTCCAGCGGGGTGAGAATTTCCACCCCGCCCCGATAGAATTTACCATTGCTGTAGGTATCGCCGATAGCCACGGGGCGGTTTGCTGGGGTGATTATGGATTCAGTTTCAGGCTCGGAATCGGAGCACCACAGCATGTTGGCAACTACTCCGTTTTCAATGAGTGCCATTGATTTTGCCATTATGCAGCCCCCCTTGCGTTACGGATAATGGCTATGCCGGAACCACCAGCATAACCGGGGCTAGACACTCCAGCTTTGCCTCCGTCTCCACCATTTCCTGTATTTTCAGTTGCATTAGCAAATCTATTTGCCGCACCACCAGTAGAATATAGACGGCCGGACGATTCCCCGAATTCTCTGGTTGTTGTTCCTTGCCCCGTTCCTCCCGACAACGAATATTCCTCAGAGCGCTTATTTCCGTTAGCGCCATCTTGCCCACCATAAATAACACCAACGTACGCATTCCAGAAGCCACCAGCGCCACCAGAGCCGCCGTTTATTCCAGAAGCACCTTTTGCCGTAGTATTAAAAGCAGAGGTATTCCCACTTTCAGCGCCAACAGTGATTGTATACGAAATATTCGCTTGAACGGATATTCCACGTTTAGTTGAAGTGTACCCGCCGCCTCCACCGCTGCCGTAATACTCATTCGAAGGAGCTGTTCCGTTCAGCCCTTTGGCTCCTCCACCAACAAGGAAGACGTCGATACCGCCATCTGCACCGTTGAGGTTGGTAAATGTCAGCGTGCCAGAGGTAAGGAAGCGGATTTTCCAATTGCCCTGAGATACGGTGATAGGCTCATCGGAATCGTTGACAATTTCGTAATCGCCGGTGTAGGTAAATTCGGGGATGGTGTTAAACGAGATTGCCGTGCTGTAGTCTGTCGTAATCACAACATTCTTTTGAGCAGTCTTACCATCGCCGGTGATGGTAACAGTCCACGTCCCGCTTGACAACCCCTTGAATACCACCACACCAGTTGTTCCGGAGTTCTTGGTCTTAGTCTTTCCGTCCTTGGAGACAGTCACCGTGACATTCGCCGGGGCTGTGACGGTAAGGGTGCCGCCGGAACCACCGCCCCCGGTATTTACTCTGCCAATCATATGTTTGCACCGCCTTTCCAGCAAATAATGGTGGGAATCGTAATTGCCGATTCCGGGGCGCTTGCGGCATACAGATACACACCGCCGTTGTAGGTAGCCGCAACAGGGGCAAAATTTCCGTCAATTGCGTCTGCCACGCTAAGAACCACCTCTGGAATCATGGAGTTCAGAACTCCCGTCAGTGCGATTGCCGCGCGGAATGGGTAATCCTGATATGTAGAATCAGCCACAAACGCGGATACCGGTACGCTGGTATCCGTGAACAGAAGCTTTTTCAGCTCCACCGCCGTACCGGCTTCCAGATCGGCCAACTCCCGGTTGATGGAATCCAGCACCGATGTGGCTTGCGCCGTGGTATCATCAAGCACATCTTTTACTTGCGCCTGCGTTTCTTGCAGGAGAGTGGAAAACTGGCTCTGCATTGTGCTTGTATCAATGCCCACCTTTTCCGTCACCAGCCCGCACACCGAAGCGTCAAGCCGTTCATCCGTAATCATGGAAGCGGTGATAGCAGTTGTACCGGCTGCAACGGAAATCCGCGCAAGGCTGATCTGCCGGATTGTGCTGTTGTTCGTCAGCGCCGGGGCTGCTGCCGTCCCTGATTTTGCGCCTTTCAAGATTTTCACTTCCGGATAGTCCACGTAGTTTGTGGTTTTCCACTCCACGATTACGCGATCAATCCGATTCAGAACGCCATCTGCCGCGTCAACGGCAAGCTGCAATTTGGCACCGTCAACAGATTCATTATCAATCCACCACACAATGCCGTTCCTGCCGGAATTCGCCATCCATCCGGTGCCGTCTGAGACTTCCACTGCCATTCCGGGCGTGGAAAGCGCCTGCACGGACGCATTACTGCCAGCGGCAAAAACGCCGGATGTGCGGCCATGATGCCAGCGCATAACATCTTCTGCGCCTATGTATGTATCTTGGTTGTTGGGAAAACTTTTGATATTAGCCATTTAATTTCATTGCCCCCAATGCTGTAAGAATAGGGTCGCCCAGGATAACTTCTGTCCGGGCTTTGTTGCTATCCAAGGTGTACTTAATTCCCGTAATCCGGGCGCTGAACGATACCCCAAACCGAGCAGATACGCACGATACAATGTCCCCCAGAGCGTAATACTTGCCCAGATCTTCCGGGTCGATGGATACGGAAAAGGACTTCCGTCGGATTCGCTTTCCCAGCTCCATCTGTCCATAAGCACGCGCACGGGCTTTGCAATCAGCCTCAGATTCGTCATTTTCCTGCCGAACGGCTGTATTGAACCACACTTCCCGGCGATTGTCTCCGGTGATATCACCAACGATCTCAACGAATGTGTTGTCTGTGCCGCTAAGGCTTCCTTGCACATAGGCCACATTGCAAAGTGTGGAATCGTCGTCGTTAATTACAAGGTCTTTTGCGCTTCCCTGTTCCTCCGAAAAGACAATAGCGTGAATGCCAGCCGTCAGGTCGCGCCCCTTGTAAAGGCGGAAAGTGTGTGTCATGTCGTCGGGGTTCCACTCCATTGTGTGGCCTATGCCTTTTTCTTCAAGAAACGGGATAATTTCATCCAGCAAATTCCCACCCATGAAAACATTGTCCGTTTTATCGGTCATCCCGGTTGCCTGTGCAACTTGAATCCTTGTCATTCCCCGGAGATTATCGCTTATCAGCTTGTACACGCCCGCCTCGATAGTTGTCATGTGGTATTCCGATGCAATGATGCGCTTATTCAAAAGCCAGTTCGCGGTGTATCCATTCGCCGTTATGCGGTTCGTAGTCGTGTCAATCTTTGTGTTTTCTATCACAAATGTTACGTTTCTGCTCGTATCATACAGGAGATTGCCAACTTTTAGCACGTTAATGTTGTAGTCGCTTACCGGCGCAACCAGTATCAGCTTTCCGATATCGTTGTAGTAAATATTCATGATAACACTGATTGCGTGCCGGATTTCGTACCGGGTGGAAAAGTCCTCTTTATAGATTTCAAAGCTCATAGCGCAATCCCCACGATCTCCGTTGCGAAATCAATATCCACCTGCAAATTCGCAAGCCCGCTTGTCGCTTCCGGCTTCAACACATTGTCCCCAACTTCCAGCTGAAACAAAGTGCTTTTCAGGCTCAACGCGCCCCGGCAATCTCCGTCGACGGATGACGTTACAGTTGCCCGATCGTGCGTAATCTCTACGATCAGCCGCTCCCCGCTGACGATAGTTTTATTTATCAGCAGAAATTTTCCCGTCGCGGCGCTGGTGATTTTGGGGTTTTCCACATCACCGCTTGCCGAAAGAGTAGCAGTAAACGGGACGGGAACCTGGCCGCGATTCTCCACATTGATAAATTTCGCTTCAAACAGCTGGCCGAAACGATACGGCCTTGAAATGTTCCACGGGAATTTGAATAGCTTTTGAATGCCGGATAACGTTACCGCTGCGGAATCGTCCTTGCACCAATACGGATACGCCGCCAAAAGGGAGAACTGGAACTGTGCGCCCCATTGTTTCGCCTCAATGTTTGGTGTCGCCGTAGGCCAAACATTCAGATAGTAATCATCCGCATATAGCTTCCCGGAAATATCGGGGCGGATGACGGAAAGCAGCTTTTCTTTATTCGCTGCTTGTCCGTCTCCCACCAGATACCCGTTGACATTTACAGGCCGGGGCTGAACGTTTTTGCTCTGAATTGTCGCCCCCGTCTGGTTGATGCCTTTCGCCTGAGACAGGGATACCGTTACCGTATCGATGCCCGTGGGCTTGTTGATAAGATATCCACCGGCATAATCAAAGGTAACGCTATCCCCGTTTTCGTTCACGTAGCGGAACAACTTGCTTAAATTGTTGAAGTTCGTCAAATCGTCCACCTCGCTTGCGTGAAATACGCTTCTGTAGCCGCTGCCAGTTCAACAGGCGTTTGTGCAACGGACTGGATATTCTGTATGATCGTCACACCACGCGAACCGCCAGAGAACCCCACTCCGTCGTAGTCCGCCACGCCGGATGCACCAGCCGATTTTCCAGCCCTATATGCTCGCGCTTCCTCGGCGGTGAGAACTTTTTCCCCCTTGTGGAGGCGTACCAGATAATCGTCGTATGGTACATAATCAAGGCCGCTCTTCGCCCCGGGAACGTTACTCCCTTTGATATTGGCCTTTATCGTGAGCGTGTAGTTGGCAAAGCTATTTGTCAGCCGTGATTTCATCTGGGAAGCAAGGGAATCCAGCTTAGCCAGAACTCCCGGCGTGCTGCTGTCGATACCGGCAACCAGACCACTCATGGTATTGGTTGCCGCCTCTGTAGCCGCCGCCTCCTGGTCAAGATCGCCGACCTTTTCCACGTAGCTGTCTGCAGCTTCCTGCATACGAGCTTTCACATTTTCTACGGCCAACGCCAGCCCATCAGTAGACTCGGTTCCTGCGGCCTCATATGCAGAAACTCCGTCCATAAGGGTTGCAAGTTTTCCTCTCAGGCCATCGACACCACCAGACATATCTTCCAGTTCTTCTCGCGCTCCCGCAAGGAATCCGGCTTTTTCACCCGTACTCATGGATGCGAGATATTGAGCTAGTCCGTCAATGCTGATGCCTGCAAGGTCTGCTTTTTCGGAAATGAATGCGAAATCTTCATCGATCTGCTGAAGAACCTCTGTATTACCCGTAAGGTTCCCCATGAAATCATCCCACGACATTTTCACAACTTCTATTTGGGAAGTAAATGCAGAACCAACATCATGCAGCCCGTTATAGATGGTGGTATAGGTATTCTGGTAATCCTCCAAAATGGACTGTGCCGTGGCGGCGTATTCCTCAGAAGCAGCCTTTATCACATTTACAGGTTTCGCCGCTTCCTCAGCTGCGGCCTGCTCCTGCGCTTCCAAATCGGCAAGATTCTGCTTCGCCTGCTTTATGGCTTCGGCTAATCTCTCCATCTCGACGGTGTCGCCGCTGAAACCAGCATCGGACGTGAACATTTCCAACCTGGCTTTTGAAGCTTCCTCGTACTGCTGCTCAAGCTCTTCTACCTTTGCGCGTGCTTCTTCTACCGTCTGCGGCTCTCCGGCTAACTCTTTGACGAATGCCTTGTGTGCCTTGGTTGCCTTGCCGATGCCAATCGCCAGAGCAGCTACAGCCGCCGCCAGTACGCCCAGCGGATTAGCCGTTATCGCCGTATTCCATGCGTATTGCGCCGCAGTTGCAAGGGAAATCTTCCCGGTGAGTACACCAACGGCGATTTCACTAACGGAAAATACACCATTCAGCGTGGCTTCCGCAACCGCCGCTTTCCCGCTTTCCGCGGTGAAGAACGCAAGCGCCGAAGCATTTGCCGTGAATATCGTGGCGATATTTGCAATGGCTTTCCCGGCCATATTCGCCCCGATTGCAGTACCGGCAACGGTTGCCGCTGTGGCCGCGAACTCAAACGCCGTTACGAGAAGATCAATAGCGCTATTCGTTTCCCGGAGATACGAAATAGCTTCTACCGTGGCAGTTCCAACGCCGGTAACGATTTGCTGTACACGGGGTATAATGTTCTTTCCGGCTGTAAATACGCTGTCCACAAAGTCCTGGGTAAGTCCTTCCATGTCGGCGCTGCTGTCAGCCATGCCGGTAGCCAGATTCTGCCATGCTGCTTTCATGGATGCCGTGGAACCTTCTATCGTCCTTGCCGCTTCTTCCGCAGCATAGTTCGAAAGCCCCTGCATTTCGATATAGTCCACAAGGGCAGCTTGGCAGTCAGCTAGATTGTCGATGGTGTAGGCGGTGGCCTCGCCGGTTTCCGCATTCCACTCGTTTACCTTGTCAATCAGCTGCTGGAATCCCTCTTTTGTGGGGGTAATACCCAACTGCAAATTGTCCAGCATCGTGTAGTTGGATTTCATGATGCCGTTAAAGGCGTTTTGCACGGCCTCTTGAGTGGTTCCGGTTGCCGCCACAACGTCGGCTTCGGCGGTGATAACTTTGTCGGCAAGTTTGGCGGCGGCCTGCACATTGCCGCCAAGGGCGGTTTTCAGGCCGGTAGCAAATCCATTCACCTGCTGCAAATAGTCGTTCTGGCTCATTTGCACGGACTTGTAGGCGTTTCTCGCTTTCTCCGCCACAAAATCGTAAGCGTCGCCAAACATCAGCTGTGCGCCACTGGCTAACTGCTCATACCGCGCATAACTGGTGTAGGCCGCTTTTCCAACGTCTGCAACTACCCCTGCAAGCTTCTTTACTCCGGCGATAATCGCGCCGCTGGCAAGGTTGGCTTTCAGAACGTCGGAGAATGTGCTTGTTTTGTTTTCAGAATCCTTTAGTTTACGCTCATATTCATCTGTATCCAGTGAAATCGTCGCAAACAGCTCAAATACATTTGCCGCCATCCTGCCAACCGCCTTTCGTCACCAGGTTCAACCCGGCATTTTTCACCACATCCGCCACGATATCCTCCGCAGACCGGCTTTCCTCCGGCTTCGGGCTGATGATATCCTCGTATCCGATAGATAGATACAATCGCTTGTCACACCCCGCCGTGTTTTGCGTTATCATCTGGATACCGTCGGTAATGTAGCGCCGAAGAATTTCGCGTTCGCATTGCTTTTTCAATTCCATGGGAAGAATGGAGAGGTACGCCCTCGCCCGTACTCTGGGGAGGGCGCACAGCGCGCTAATTATTCGCTCTGCTCCCCACGCCCCCACGATTTGAAAAAACTCAGCAGTTCTTTATCGTTGGAAAGCTCCTTAATCTGCCAAAGCGTCGCCATTGTACTCTGTGCGGCCACTTCCTCAATGCTCTTTTCGCCCATGATGGACAAAATAGCATAAATGTCGGCGCGGTGCGTTTTCAGCAGCAACGGAACAACGGTGGTAATCCTCTGCGCACCAATCAGCATAACGCCGACTTTTGTGGAGTTTTTCTTGTCCACCGGCTTGCCAATGGCGTTCATGATTTCCTCATCAGAAACGAGATTCACAATGTGCGGGGTGATCTCGCACAGCACGTCCAGGCACTCGTCCGTACCAAGTTGAGATAATTTTCTCATGCTTAGCCTCCTACATCGTAGCGGATTCGGCCTCTCCGGCCTTTACGTAAATCTCAAAAGGCGGCGTATCCTGCGCCGTGATGGAATAATGCCCGGTAAACTCGAATGCGAACTGGCCTTTATTCTTGTCGCCGGTTTTCAACTGGAAACCGCCAGTAGAAAGGCCGTTCAGCATATGGATGGCCAGATAGCCGCCCTTTTTCGCGCCGTTTTTGTCGGAGTAGTCGGCCACAAGCCAGATATCCTTGAAATCATCGGTGGCAATATCGTTTCTGGGCGTGATTTTCCCAGCGGCTTCATCAGCGGCGGCCACCATCGATTTTGCGTTAGTGGCGTTCACAGATACGAAAGTGCCGCTAAGCTTCACCTCCCAGCTTTCCAGCCGTTTCAACTCCTTTGTGTTCTTGGGGCAGTTATCGATATCCTCGCCGAAATCGGAGAAGCTGGGCGTTGCCGCGAAGGTCAAGCCGCCGCTGGTAGCGCCAATAATAGTGCCGTCGGCGACTTCCGCCGTATCGGGCGAAAAGGCCGAAAGCAAAACACCGGCATTCAGCACAAGCTCCTTAAAGGTATCCTGCGGAATCTGTGTAAATTTCATTGATTTCCTCCTATATGGTATTGAAAATTGCGGCAACGTTCAGTTGCCGCAATTTGATGGATTGATCTGATTCAAATGTAGAATTGATGCACCACGGCTCACCGCGCATAAGCCAAACTGTGCCGGTATCGCAAGGCAGCTGAATGCCTCCACGTCCTATCGTGCGGGAAATTTCCTCTGCCTTAGCGTTCGGCTCTGCCTCTTTCTCCGTGTGATACCACAGCTTTACCGTCAGCGAGTTCGCCATATCGCCCCACCCGCCGACGGAGACGGAATAGGTTAGGTAAGGCATTACGGTGTCGCTCGGTACCGCTGTATCCGGATACGCGGGGAGATTAAAGCCGGAAAAAAACTTGTAGAGCGCTTCTGTTGCCGTCATTTTGTCAGCTCCCATTTCTCGGCGGTAACCTGGCACATATCCAAAGTGCCGACCGTGGGCGCTTGCTTATCGCTCCCGTTGCTCGTCACCCGGAAAATTGCACCATCGGAAAGCCGCTTGAATACATCATGGAAAGAAAGCGGATTCGCGCGGCGGGTGGTAATTGTGTACACACTGGTAACGCCCTCCTTCTCCGCGATTCTGGATTGCATGGAGGTATCCAGAATAATAGCCGCGTCGAACTCCGCGCCCTGTGCCCATTCCGTTGCCCAGCCGCCCTCACCATCCGGGGTGCGCTTTTTTTCCATCAGTGCGCACGTGTTATTCAGGTAGTAGTCAAGCAAGCTCATATCTTCCTCCATATCCGTAAGCGCGGCGCAAACACCGTTTTCCAGCTTGTGCTTTCGCCTGATCCGGAAGAACTGCTTGCCTTTGTGTACGAGTAGCCACCGAAAGATTCGCTTTGATACGGGCTTTGTACGGCCTCGGTGTTCTTCTCCTGCCATGTGTTGATTTCTTCCAAAATCGCCAGCACCTCCGGCGGCACGCAAATTTCCGTAACGATTCCGGTATAAGTTTCGTTCCGCAAATCAGCATCACCGTACACGTGAATCCCGTTATTCCTCCGGCTTCCTTCGATCAGGTAGTAATCGCCTGTTTCAAGGCCGGGAATAACGATCCGGTTCCCGGCGATTTCCTCCCCGGTAAACTGCCAGTGCAAGCCGGGGAAGAAATTACGCAGGTATACAAGCAGCTCATACAGGCTTACCGCATGTCCCATGTGATTCCCTCCTTTACCGGCTCTTTACAACGGCCAGAATGTCCGCTTTGTTCATTGCGGCGCTGACCCCGGAAATACCGTTTTCTTTGGCGTACTCCAAAAGCTGCGCTTTCGTCATTCCGTCAAAGTCCACGGTCTCCGGTGCGGTTTTGTCAGCTGTCAGAGCCGCCCTTAACCCCCCGCCGGGGTAACAGTGGCAACGGCGATGCCATCGAGGTACTCCGCCCACAGTTTCATGCCCATGATGGCGTACATATCGCCGGTAGCCCGGGAGTAGTCGCCCTCGACATGTACGCCGATCAGGTTCGTTTCGCCCTTCACGGTGTAATTCAAACCCAGCTTGGCAAAGTCGCTGTCGCTCGGGTCGACGTAGTACAGGTCGATGTTCTCAACGGGGGTTGCAATCACCTTACCGGCGGCGACGTACTTGTCAGGCAGGAGGAAAAGGGTGCTGTAGCCCAGGAAGTTCTGGACATAGGTAAGGCCGAACATGGTCTGGGTGGTAATCTCCTTATCGCCCAGGTAGTCGTAGAAATCCATGATGTTGGCAAAACCAACGACCTCGGTCACGTCCTTGTCCATGCCCATGAACTTCGCAAGCACCTTGCCCTTTGCCTGTGCGAGCGCCAACTGCCAGGTCTTGGGGGTCAGCGCCAGAGAGCCGGTAGCCAGGAAAGTGTAGAAGTCACCCAAAACCTTGTTTTGCAGGGCAACCAGGAAAGCGTCGTCCGTCTTTTCTACGGCGACCTCTGCGCCGTATTTGGCCACGCTCTCGATGGTAACGCTCTTTGCGTACTTGGCCACCTCGATATCGCCATAGGTGACAGGGGAAACCTTCATCTTGGTGAAGGGGATCTCGTCGCCTTCCGCTACGGTGGAACCGCCCTGCAAGTCGCCATCTACCTCCGCCTTGTAGGATACCAGCTTCGTGCCGGGTGCCTTGCGGATAGGCCGCATAATGCCCAGAATGGTGCGCAGTGCGTCCCAGTTATCGTTGAACCGGGTTACAAAGTCCACCTCTCGCGCGGACGTGGTGAACTGTGTGGAAATCGTTACGTTTTCTTTTGCTGCCATTTGTACAGCTCCTTTCAAAAAAGTTATTTGTTTTCGCTTGCCATGCTTTCAGCAAGCGCGGCCTGTCTCTCAGCGGTGGACAAAATATACCGGCCTTTATCGTCCTTTTTGTAGATTTCAGCGCGGCTCTTTGCGCCACCAGAGGTGTCAGGCGGGGTCTGTGTTTGGGTGCCGGTTGTGGTAGTCTTACCGATCAAGCCCTTGTAATCGCCGGAAAGCAGCCCATCCAGTGCGGCGGTATCTTTGATACTTTCGCCGTCCAGCTTCAGGCCATCAATTTCAGCTCTGGCTCCACGGATTACCAGCCCCATGCTCTCGGCGGGAATGCCCTTGCTCTGGAAGTAAGCCCGCGCGGCCTTTTCCCTGGCGGCGGCGCTCTCCTTAGCGGCAACTCCGTCTTTGAAATCCTGAAAGTCTTTCTTTTCCTTCTCGTACTTGGCCTTGTATCCGCCGTCAGCGTCTTCCTTTTTCAGATCATCCAATTCCTTTTGAATGCCAGGAAGTTTCTCAGCGTCGGCCTTGTACCTCCCGATATCGGCTTTCAGGCCGTCCACGGTATCGGTGTGCGCTTCAATGATGGTGTCCACCTGTTCGTCGGTAAGCCCCATTCCCTTCAAAAGTTTGCGAGTTAATGCCATTGTTTCAGTCTTCCTTTCTTCGCCCCTATTCTTTGGGGACGACTGTGATATAAAAGCCGCTATACTTCGCGGGTTTTACCAAAATAAACAAAAAAGGAGCCGAACAGCGCGCAAAATCTACGTACTGTATCGCCCCTCAAATCGCGTCAGCGTTTTTGAACGCTTCCATAAGTTTGGGGAACTGGATAGCAAAAAAATCTACCATTTCCTCGTTCTGTGCCCATTCGGAGTTTTCAGCAAGGCCACTTTCAAATAGGAATGCATGGATAATCTCATGCCGCGTGTTCTTTCTAATCTGAACTTGTAAGTTTTTCTTACAAGTTTGGTCGCCGACGTGCTTACTATAGCTATCCACAACCAGTTCTTTGCTGGTTTCGTCGCAAAACCCATCGCATCCCGCCAGCCGTGAATCTTCATCTTCGCCGCAAACGGAAAGCGTGTATTCAGCTCCAAGAATGTTAATTTTTCTGGTATCCACGCCACGTCAATCTCCTTTGCTAAGTTCGTCTTTCAGAATGTTCTTGTATGTTCCCTGATGATCGGCGATTGACGGCTTAATAAACGGGTGCGCCCGGTTGCCAGCTGTCCAATGCCAGATTCCCTGCGCGTCCTGGTATTTCCACGGAGTGGGACGGCCTCCGCCTCCATCGGCGTATTTGCCCGTTCCCATTTCCTGGTAAATGGCGTATTCGGTCGGCGTTCCAACAATGGCTTTCTTCCCATCCTCCACGGTATGTGTAATGCTGTTGCGCAAATTCCCAGTATCAACGGGGCATAAATCCTTGGCATATTCTACAGCTTTTTCTCCGCAGCGTTCCACCCCGCGCTCACACGCTTCACCAAGGGCGCGGAGGATTTCGTCAGAGTTATCCACAAAGGTAACGCTCATTTTCCCTCCTTTTCTGCTTCTTCCAGAGCCGGTCTTGTGCGGTTCGTGGCGGCGCATACGCATAATCCACCACAAGCAGGGATTCCAGCCCGCTTCTTTTTTATCCGGTTGGAAGATTTTGGCATAGAAAAAGCACCATGCAATTTGCACAGTGCTTTCAGTCCTTGCCATATTCTAATTACCAAGCTTTTCTATCTCTTCCCTCTTGCAGTCCAATAGTTCGTTGTTTTTGTCCAGTTCTACAAGGTAGAAAATGCCGCCAGTATCACGAATATCGACGACAATTCCTGCGTCGCCTGTCTTGATGACTTTTACAGGATCGTATTCTTTAATCATGCTTCTCCACCTCGATTTTTTCTAAAACTGGTTACAATTCTCGGTTTGCTATCCGGCGTATCCTGTATCCACCCAGTAACAAAAGATCGCTTCTTTGTAACTCCCAGCTCCATGTAGATGTTAAATTGAGTTGCTCCGCCGCCCAATTCCTTGAACTCCACAGCTTTGCTCATATCAAACTGCCTTGCCATATCGTATCGCAGCCTAAGCGGATTATCTGCTGTGTAGCCAACATCGAAGAACTGGTCGGCGTGCTTTGCCCCATCTTTCAGGAAATATCCCGTGTATTTCTTCGGAGTAGTTATACACTCAGCATTCTTTACAACATCGGTCTGCCGTTTCGTTGTTTTGAGCGTCTCCCACCCATCAATATCATTATACTTCAAATCTTGGAATTTTGCAAACGTTTTCGGGGCTTTATTTCCCAAAACATTTACAAAATCAGCATATTGCCGTTGGTCGGCCTGATAGTTCTTGCCAGCTTTTACCATGCCCGCCCATTTTTCTGGGGGATACTGCGTTTTCTTCTCGTCGTACCATTCTTTGTACGATTTTTTCTTGATAAGCTCATATTCCCCAGTTTCGGGATTCTTCACGCGCATCATGTGGCGTTCCGCTTCCAGGTCATCATCCGTGGCATTCACCACCGTGCAGCGGCAATTATACAGCTCATGCCCCGGCGCTCCCAACGAGCCATCACCGGGGAACATCATCTTATAGCCGCCGACATCAAACGGCTGATCGTAGTCCACAATCTGATTGTCTGCCATACCGTGATCGTGGCGGGTGCGCAAATCCTTTGTGGCTACCCACTTTTTCTTGGATTTAATGCCCCACATTTCGTCAGCGGCGGCGTAGCTGTCCATTCTACCGGCATTCTGTGCGGCGGTAACTGCCGTTCTTGCCGCTCGAATGGCGCTTACACGGCTCATTGTGACGATTCTGGACTGCAAATCATCGGATATCTGCTTGATGCTTTTGCCTTGCAAAATGGAGCCTGTAACGCTTGCTGTAATCTGCTGCTTGCCAAAAGCCAAATCAATGCCCCGCTTTAGCGCCAGCCTTTCGGGGTAGTATGGCATCACATCCGGCTGCTCCACAATTAAGCGCTTTACAGTCTGCTCGTCAAAAAGCGTAAAATCTGCACTTGGGTGAACGCTCTCAATGGTATAGGCGGTGTAATTCCGATTCAGGGAGTAAATTCCCGGCGTAGCGTCGTTCACATAGGCAAGCGCCGCCCCTTTTGCTTCCGTCGCACGTTCGGCCAGCTTGTCCCGGAGCGCTTCCAACCGTGCCCCGCGCCCCATCTGGTTCAGCCGCCATTGTTGGTAGTCCTTTTCAGTCCACTCCTTGCCGTTGCGCTTCTGGCCTATCAAGTCCTGCATCTTCTTGTCCTGATCGGCAAAGTGCTTGAAAAAAGTATCTATTTCCTCTTGCAGCTCTTTAGCCGCTTTAGAATATACGGAGTTAATGCGGCGCTCCAAGTCGGCAAGCGCCCTGTCGGTTCCTCTATCGGCTTCATTCGGTCTGGCCATCCTCATCACCGCCGTAAACCGTATTTATGTCAGCGTCCGCTTTCCTTTTCAGGATTTCCAACACTTCCTCCGGCGAAATCCACGGGAGGTGTTTCAGAACCGTTTCATCATCAAGGAACGCAGCCGCCGAAAGCACCATATTTGTTTCCTCGGTGCGATTTATTACCTTGTTCCACGTAAATTCCGGCTGTGGATTGCCGATGCCAGCAACAGCGCAAATCTGCCGAATGAAATCTATCAAGAAATACTCGAAATCGGCGCATTTGTTGTCCTGCGGCTGATACGCCGCCGAAATCTCTGTAGCCGTTTTCTCAGCGCCCGCCAGAGCCGTCACGTCAAGCATCTGGGCGTCTTCGTACAGGTCGCGCCGCAAGATATCCAGCATGGTTTTTCGGGCTTCTACGGGAACGTCAAGGGTGTGGGCTTCTGCAGCCGTTCCATCGGAACTATCTACCACATTCGCCTTTACGCTCTTCATTCTCTGAATGAACTGCGCCAAATCCTTATCGTCCATAGCGCCGGTATTATGCAGAATCCAGTAAATTCCGCTGGTATCGTCAATTTGGTTGGCAAACCCGGATTTGATAAAATCATAGCAGTCGATGGAGCCACGCAACCCAACGAGCTCGCTTTCGTGGGTATCGTTTCCATACAATACCGCAATAGGCAGGCGGGTGTAGTTCTCGTCGCACACATCCACAACGCCCAGATCGTTCCTCAGCTCCTTGTGGATATATGCGCGTTTCTCTGCCATGGGCTGCGCGTCGTCGCTTCCCTCCGCGCCCCATTCGCTCACGCCATCGAGTTCGTAAAGCGTAGCCCGGAAAACAGTTTTTCGGCCAGTCTCACGGAACCAGTACCGAATACCGGCCATCAGCTCCGACGTTTTTTCATCCAGCAGTGGGACAAATCCCGGATTTCCGGGAGTATCGGCGAATGAAAACACTTCCAGATGATCGAGATTCCAATATCCGTAGGAAACGCCCTGCGCCAGTGCCAATTTTGCCGCCGTCTGCAGTTTATTGTCGAAGTCCGCTCCCAGCTTTTCCTTTTCGTCCATGCTTACGCCATTAGCGCAAATATAGCCCACTTCCTGAGTCACCAGCCGCCGAAACGTTAGCGTTTTAAGCCGGTAGTCGCTGCTCCAAATATCAGGAGTTTTGTTCCCAGATAAGGTAAAAAGGAACTTCTGGAATTTCTCAATGGTGATATTGTGCTTATTATAGTACGCCATACCGTCAGCGGCGTCTTTGTACGCCTTGCTGCTCTGGTGCTCCCGCACTGCATCACGTATGAATTTCCCGGTAGTTCCCTTTGCAATGGCTTCTTCCAAATCTTGATAAATTTTCATGCATTTTCTCCAATATGTGAATTTGCTATTTACAAGAACGCAGCAGCCGCAGGGCAGAGTTCCGCTTCCTTTTTGCCCCATAGCCGCCTAACGACGCAAGCCAGACTATCCGGCGCATCATCGTGTTCCGCTTCCTCGTTGTAGTCGCAAATCTGATTGATGTAAGATTTGTCTGTGCCGTTCACAAATACAACGTTTTTCCACTCCGGTTTCAAAATGCTGGAAATTTTTTCGAATTTGTTCTGGTTTTCGTGGTATTCCACGCACCGCTCGCCCATCCGCCGCAAATCCTTTGCCAAATAGCCTTTATCGCCGTTATTTTCGCAGTAGATCACGCCAGCGTTAAAATCCTTTCGGTATCGGATAATATCATTTTTGCAATCATCTACATGCTTTCTCCACATCTTGCCAAATACGTAATATTTTCCTTCCTTTTTGTGGCAAATCGTGAGCGCTGTGTAATCCTCGCCACCATAGGCCGCGTCAACGTGGCAAATACCCTGCTCCGCAAGGGCAGGGTCAGCTCCGGTAACAGGATCTGTGAAAATAATATCGTCGGACGCAATGTGCCGCAGCTCATAGTTCGCGGCAAACAGAGAGGCCGTCATGCTGTCCCGAATCTTGGAAAGCGTATCTGCGGATATAAGCCCTGTCTGGTAGCAATCGAAGCATTTCGCCTCCGGCATCAGCGTGAAGCAGTCTTCCTTGTGCCATGGTGTGCCAGTATTAAAAATGCGCCCACCCCGATTTTTGATATTCTGCAATTCCTGGTAGATGATTTTTGTGTGGTCACGTTCGGCCTTAGAAATGCGATCCTGAACATTTACAATATCGTCCGTGAATATAATATCGAAGTGCTTGCCAGTCAGAGACCCGGAAATACCGCAGCCGTAAAGCTGCACCGTTCCCTTTGCATCATTGCTTAGATTTGTATTGATTTCTACAGCGGACGCGGTTGTCAGCGCAAGCGGCCTACCGTGAATTACTTCGCATACCGCCTGCATATACGGGGACATAAGAATGTTCTGAACCTGCCGGATGACTTCCTTCACGTCGCTGTCCGTCTTGCGCATGAACATGATCTTTTTATTCGGAAGAAGTACGATTAAGCAAGCAAGGGCAATGGATACGCAAGTCGTTTTGTAGCTGCCTCGATGCGCCTGCAAAGTCTTGTCACTTTTTGTGCGAATCATCTCCCGCATCCATGCATTGTGCAGCTTTACGTTTAAGTCTTTGAAGCCTACCGCCCATCCAATCTTGATTGGCTCATCCCTCAAAAGATGAACCGCTTCCGCTCTCGTCATCCTCCAACACCATCTTTTCCAGCTCGTCCAGAGCAATGCCCTTTGCATCGGCTACGGTCACGTCGATGTTATCGCGCTGCCCCAAAAACTGTTTTCCGAGGAAAATCGCCATTGTAGCGTTCTTTTCAGCCAATCGCCATTGGCTCCGCCGCAGTGAAATTTTCCCCGCTCCGCGCTTTTGTGCAAAAACTTCCGAAAAACTTCTCTTATAGGTTCGTTTGCACCATGTTTCCAATGTGTCCGAGCATACATCAAACCAGCCGCAGATTTCCTCAAGCGTGCATTGCAGGCCGCAGAGGTTCTCGAACTGCTTCTGGTCTATTTCCTTTCTTGGTCTTGCCATACGCGCCCTCCCTTCTCTGCTGGCGTTTAATAAACTTCTCCATGTCCCGCTTTAGATATGGGCTATTTGTTTTGGCAATAATTGCCTGTGCTTCTTCAATCGTCATTCCCAAGCCCTGCCACGATTTTCTTTTCTCTGTCGGAAAGTTCCAACACGTTTGTATTACATACTCTTACTTTCTCGGCGGCAGCCTTTTCCGCAGCAGCCTTTTCCGCAGCAGCCTTTTCCGATAGCAAAAAGCCGGAGCCGAACAAGCCTTTCCCCGACGCTTTCTGTGCGTCAAGCGCGCGGATAAAATGTGCATCTCTTTCTCTAATTTCAAGGCTTACGCCGTGAGCTGCCATATAACACAGCATCGTTGCTGTCAAAACCTCATCTGGATATGAGTATTTCGGCAGTTCTCTGTGCAACTTTTTGAGATTCTGTTTGTTCTCGTCATCCAGTATTTCTCTTAAATCAGCGGCAGCGACAATCTTATTGCCCCCCATGTTGGTAACAAACGACGTATTGACAGACGCGCCGTTTTCATACACAACTCCGCACCCGCACGCCACATAGTTTGCCGAACCGCGCATAATTCCGAGGAGTGTAAGCGTTGGAGCGAAAAGAAAGAAGTTGATTCTCTTGCTTGTGTACCACTCGCAGATTTCTGAAATAATGGAAAAAGGCGGATTGTCTATCACAACACACCCGGAAGGGTATTTCTCGCTTTTATAATCTCCGCCCGGATAAAACGGGCGCACAATCGCGGCATTGCCAATTTCGTACTTCTCGGCCACCCAATCTCTTACTGCGTCGTAGATGTTATCCGGCGTGTAGCAATCGTCCGTTGTTTTCTTCGCCTCGAACTTTTCAAGGAAAGCTTGGTAGTCCTCATCATCGTCTGAAAGCTCTCCACGCTCCATCCTTTCCCGGAACTCCTGCTCTCTTTGCTCGTTGGTCATTTCTTCAATTTCGGATTCGTCCAGCTCCGGGAAAGAAAAGTCAAAATCAAACGCCGACAAATCCAACTCCGGCAGTTCACCTTTCAGCAGGTCAAAGTCCCAGTCGCTCTCGTTGCTCTTGTTATCCACCAGACGAAGGGCGTTTACCTGCTCCGGTATCAGATCGTCCACGCAGACACACGGCACTTCTTCCATGCCCAGCTTCTTTGCTGCCATAGCGCGGCAGTGGCCGATTACGATCACGCCGTCACGGTCAATCACAATCGGCTGCACGAACCCGTACTGCTTGATGCTCTCTGCCACATTGGCAATCTGCTTTTTATCGTGCTTCTTGGCGTTCTTTGCATACGGAACAATTTCGCTGAGCTTTTTCTGAATGATATTCATATCTCAACGCCACCCTTCATTTTGATATTTTATAAAGGCGCGAGGCCGATTCAAACGGCCTTCTGTTGGGGAGAGGGTACCCGACTCGCTGTCTGCCGCGCCATGCAAAAAGAGGCTCAGGAACAATCCCAAGCCTCTTGCGCTTTTCCTTTTTTACCAGTATAGCACATCCAAACTGAAAAATCTTCCGGTTTTTTTCCGGTTTTTCAAATTTCTGCGCATCCGTACAGGCAAATTGTAAAATGGTGAAGTGCCGAATCCTTTCGCGCATAAACCTGAGATTTTTCAATCCCAAATTCTTCGCACAACCTGTCCACATTCCCCCTCGCGGGCTTTATGTAGAATCTATCCAGCACCTTCCGCTCATCGTCTGTGAGGACTTCAAGCCCGGAATCCACAAGCGACACCCATTTTCTCGCCTGTTCCAGCGAACGCGCCAGTTCCTCACGGTGAACGATATTCGATAGCATCATATCTTCCCGGCCAGATCCACCGCCGCTTACCGGCGTACCGTCAGCCGTGGCGCTTCGGATACTCTGCATAGCGGATTCCAACCGCGCCATTTCCTCGGGAATGCTTTTCAGGGACTGCTTTTTTGCACTGTACTCTTTTAGCTTTTCAATGGCCTCATACTTCCAGTTCATTCCGTTCCTCCTTGCATATCTTTTTAAATCCCTGTATAGATATACACAATACGCACAAGATATAAGATTATATTTAATATATACTATACAGGGATAAAGCTATAATATTAAATTCCGTCTCCTGTTTTTCGTTTTCGCCCTCCTTTCTGTACAATCCTTCCCAGGCGGGCAAGGCCGCTTTTCCCCACGGACAAATATGTAATTGCAGCACTTTCCGCCGTCGTGGTACCCGAAGAAATACCAGCACCCGACGCAGTACTTCCTGCCGTCCTTGTATTCCATATTGCCACTAGAGAACAGGCAGGTTCCCAATCCCGCCGAGCATCCCGGTTTCTTGGCACATCATAAGCAGTTTTGTCTGCGCCGTCATCCGAATTTCAGCCGGTGCCCGTTCCGCTGCCGTGTGCAAGACGGAAATACACTCAATCCCCTTTCCCTTGTCCACAGACAGCACATAGGACGTCGCAGATACCGCAGAGGCGAACCACTCCGGGACGTTGCCGTAGGCGTATTTTGCAAACATCCTCCGGAGAATCTTTTCCGGGTCAGATTCTTCCTGCTCGATGGTGGTTATCTCCCATTCCCCGGACTTGACGACCTCTTTCACTGTTTCGGTCAATTTTTTTGCAAGCATCTCGCGTGCAGTCTTCATGAGCAACGCATCATCAAATTTGAAATCCTGTTCTGCCATTATTCATGTACCTCCAATTCCTTATTTTTTCTATCGCGGTATCTCCTTTTAGCGGCTCTCTGGGCGTGGGCTTTCTGGCACTCCAAACTGCAATAGATTTTCTGCTTGATTTTCCCCTGCGTGAATTCCTTCCCGCACTGTGGGCAGACCTTAACAATGCCCTGTGTGGCTTCCACGTCCTCCACATCGACCTGAATTGGCGGGTGGTATCCGTGCATTGACATGTACTTTCCGTAGCTTGTCCCGGCCTTCTGGGCGGCTATGGATCACAGGGTGAGATAGTCCGGTTTTTTGCTCATGATTCTCACTCCTTTATTTCCCGCCACACCTCGGCGATTATAAGAATCCCCCATACCAGCCCCGTGGCAATAAGCACGCATAAAAGCAGGAACACAATCATAGCGAACACAGCCGCGATAACTTTAGCCATTCTCTGCGCCCCCTTTCTTTCGTTCGCCGTAGCTGCAAAAGCCGTTCATTTCCACGCAAACAGCCTCGCCCTTGTAGCCTCTGACATTTGGGTAAGGCTCGGTGTGCAGCATACACATAGGATTCTCGTCTCCCTGCCGGTGGATGCAGTCCCGGCAGCGGACGATATGGAGCGTTTCAATGAACCCGTCTGCGAAACCAGCATCATACCCCGCCTTGTACTGCCCCCTATCATATTTCAGAGCTTTCAGAAGTTCTTCCCGATTCACCCGGATACCAATTTTTATAATCGCCTGTACTACGGCATCTCCGATAGCATCTTGGAAGTCGCTTAAATTCAAGCTGGCAGGTGGTGTGTAGCCGTTAAGTTCTTCCATTTTGTTCCTCCTTTCGCTCCCCATAACTGCAAAAATCATCGCCGTCTACCTCGTTAGGGGACATGCCCTGCTCATATTGCCAATGATAGCAATGCCCAAATGGTGTTCCTCCATTGTTGGTGGGGTGCTTGCCTATTTCCTCAAATTCAATGCAGTCCCGGCACCTTACCACGGGGACGGCGTTTCTCTCCCGCTCCAACGCCTCCATTCCCATTCGGCAGGCTTCGTTCACCTCGTCCATGCCGTCGTAATGCTCCCGGTGTTCCGGGTCAAGGATTTCAATAGCCCGATCAATTGCCATTGTCTAACCTCTCTTTCAGTCGCTCCACTTTGCACCTGCGCACGGAACGCACATCATCCGCGCAGCAAAACAGCATCTTCATTTGCTCGAGCATGATCTCCACGTCGGCAATCTCCTCGGCGATGCTTGCGGGCGAGTATTTGCCACGCAGGTACTTGCACAGCTCCTTCTGTAGCTCGCTCATTTCCTCCATCGTTACCACGATCTGCAAATCAGAGCCGTAGGTGTCCAGTGCTCTCTGAAGCACTGCCGATTCATCGATGTATTCGGCCATTGTCAGCACCTCCGTACAAAAAGGCTTCTAGTTCTGCCATACAAGAAAGACACAGGTCAAATCGATCTCGTTGCCAGTATTTCCCTTCAATATCGGTGTCTCTCAACTCGATAGAATTTGATCGTGACTTAGGAAACGCCTTCCTGCCGCCATAATCCTCATATAGGCGTCCACAGCGATCACATTTCTTTGCTTGCATTTTCAATTCCTCCGTTCATCTTCGCTTCGCCGAAGCTGCAAAAGAATGTCCTTGTATCCTTCTCGAATGGCAAAAACACGATGTTTGTTTTGGGGCAAAATGCGTATATATCTTTCTGGTCCCACATGTGCAGATGCTTGCAGTCCCGACACCTTACCACGGGGACGGCATCCACGGTGGGGGCATTCCGGATTATCTCCTTTGCTATAATATCTTCGTCGGAAACATCAAATTGGAGTTCCAATTCCTCTGCATCAATTAAGCGTGGCATTTCAATTGCTCGTTCAATCGTCATTGTTTTCGTCCTCCAAATCCATTTTGCTGCCGCAATTGGGGCAATAGTTTCGTTTCCAAAGCAGCTTCTTTTTGAAAACACAAGCGCACTGGTTGCACCGCAATCCTGCCTTAAAGGTTCTGATTGTACCGAACCCATGTTCGTCCACGTCAACCCAGTCGCACTCTTCCCACCGTCCGTTCCTTTCTGGCTCCACGTCGGCGGCGGGCAACTCGTCTTCTACAAACTCGGTAACGGTCATATCCGGGGCCTTAAAGCCATATCGCAGCATGGCGTTTTTAATTGCCTCCCGGCCAATGTAATCACTCATTTCAATTCCTCCACATAGCACCAGCTTTGGGGTGGGCGTTCTAGCATGTACAGTTCCATGCTATCCCTTTTCGTCCGCAGCCCTGTAAATTCGCTCAGCGGTTTCGGCGTATCGTAGATTTCCAGGTTGGAAATGTGCCAAGCGTACCCATCCTTACCGCCCAGGTATTTTTCAATTTGGGGTGTCGTTAGGCAGCTTTCGGAAAAGTCGAAGGAACCATCTATCGTGCACCTGTCTCTCATCGCAACAAGCAGAATCCCAGGCAACCCGGAAAAACCAACGTGATTTAGCCATGTGATCTTGTCGCACACAAACTCGCCAACAACACTACCATTCCAACATCTATCAAAAGCATTGTGGTTATGGTCGTCTACATAAATGTAGCTTCGTGCGTTCCAAAGTATAACGTTCTTTTGGTTTGTGCAATAGATATAAACCTTAAACGGCGTTTCCATATTGGGACGGTTCTTTCTGACTTCCAGTGTCTTTTCTCCGTCCAGAATCTTTTTCACCCACTCCGGGCGAATGCTGATAAGTACCGCCTTAGCCATTGTCAGCCCTCCGGTTCCATGTTTCGATTGCTAATAGAGGATTAGATAACCAATGTGTTCTCGGTTCGATTGGGCAGTCTCTATTTGGGCAGCATACCCGAAAGCAACAACCGTTTCTCTGCATAACGCCCTTGTCTCCGCAGAACGGGCAGGGCTTCAATTTGATTTCGTCCATTGTTATCTCCTTCCCGCCCGGGTTGCCCCGGGCTTATCGCTTGTTTTCATTCTCCCAAAAATCATAGCCTACATTCCAAAGCAATCCATGCAAATTCATAGGGCAAAGACCCTTTCCGGAACTCTTGCGCAATCCTGTTTGCATTGTTCCGCTTAACGCCTTTCGACATGAGCAGCTTTACAAATCGTTTCTTGGTCATTTATCCAGCATCCTTTCCAGATTCAGCAGCGCCTGCCGCAGCATGATGATTTTGCGTTTCAGGGCGGTCTTTAGGCCTCATGTCCCCGCGCCCGGAACGCCTTGCACACGGTTTGCGATTCCTCGCAGGCTATCAAAACTCGCATTTTTAGTAGTCACCTTCATTTCTCTTATCAAACTCTACGTTGATCTTCGGCACCCACGTATTGCTCAGTGCACTTTCCACGCCCGTAAAAAAGCTATCAACAAACTTTGTGTAATTAACTTTTTTAGCCAGCTCCGCTCTGATTGCCTGTGTAATTTCCGGTTTGCGTTCGTTTACAAGTGCTTGCAACTCCTCACGAGTGATTTCCTCAATCGCTTTCCTCACGTGGAACTCCAACAATGTATATTTATTATCACTGGAATAGTTAGAAACTTTCCCGTTTTTATCAACTTTCGTAGACAAAACCATTTTTACGATCTGGCTCACGATTTCGTTTTTCCCGTTTAAGGCTTCCGAAATTCCCATCATAACGGTTTGCTTTACCGCTTCCGCCAAATAATCCTGATCGATGTTCAAATCCAGTCCTACAATATTTGCCATTTTAATTTCATTTCCTTTCTGTTCTGTTTTCCTTTATTCCCCGGAGGGGCTATCCTCCACCGGGGCGGGGTGCAATTCCGCTTCACCGTGAAACAGCCGTACATTTTCGCCTTGCTCATGCTCAAAAGCAATCCCCTCTCTCGCCAAATCCGGGTGCTCATGTGGGGCAATCGTCCCGCGTGCAGTTCCTGCAAAATGGGCTTTCGATGTACTGGCCGGGTTTTTCGTCCATCATACCCACCCCTTTCTGGCCTTGTCGTAGCGGATTTTCTTGAGTTCCGGGTATCTCTCGTAGAATGTTTCCAGATCGTCCCCGTAAATCTCTCTGAGTGCCGCGTCCATTTCCTCCTGCCGGTTGTCCGCCTCCACGTCGAAAGTAAACGCCGTGTGGAAGTAGTCCGCCAGTTCTGCCACGCGGCGAAACAGCTTTTCAATCCGCGCCCGGCCAAATGTGCCCTTCCCCATGACCTCCGGGTCTCGCAGGGCAATTTGTATATAATCACATGTTTTCTGTATTCCCATTCGTTCGCCAACGTCCAGAAATACCTGCTGTTCATTTCTGCGGCGCTGGATGTAGTTGTTCTTGCCCATATTCAGTCTCCTTCCGCCGCTTTGACGTGTTACCATCGTCGGGCTTTCAGCGCCGATTTAAGCGGCTAATTTTCGCGGTGACGTGCCACATGATTTCACAGGTCTTTCTCCGCCAGAACCTGCCGTATGGCTTCCAGCTCAGCGTCCCCAAGTTCGCCGGACGCGCCCTTAGGAATATCAGGCTTCCCATAGCGCCTAACCGGTGGTGCTGACCCAGCGCCGCCCCTGTCCTGCTCTTTGGCAAGCCAGCCGTTGATAAACCGCTGTACCCCGCCCTTGGTTTTCCGCTTGGACGGGTTGGCGTCACACCACCCGGCCATTTTCCGAAGCTCTGCCAGGATATCAACGGCGGGGTAGAGTTCTGCCCATTTGTCCACGTCAGCCTGAAAAACAGGGTAAAGGGATTTATCATTCAGCATGATCTGGCACACCGGCGGCGTGGAGGCGGTGTCCGGCTCCGCGCCTATACTCTCCTTTACTCTACTTTTCTCTACTCTACTCTCCTCTACTCTACTATGTCTTCGGATGTCAGCATTTTTTGAGAAAATGTTGACATTTCTGCTTGAAATGTTTACATTGGGGCAAATTTGGGCGCACTCGACCAGAAGGATGTTGTAATCGACTTCAAGACTTTTACGGCGGCTGACTGCCTCGAAGTACCGCTTCTGAATTCCCCGTGAAGTCAGAACGTGGTACTTGTCATATATCTCTTTGTCGAACATCCCTCGTCTGATAGAAGCCTCTATTATTTCGGAAACGACGCTCCCACCCAGCCCGCATCTTCGGGCGAACAAAAGCGCAACCTCCTCTGTCCATTCAATGTAATAACCCTCCTTGCCGTATATCTCTTGCAGCAAGTGAACAATTACACCAAATCCTGTCAAGCCATATTCTGCTTCTATCAGTTCAAATTTCTTGTCCAAGCAAACATCAAGCGGAAAGAAATCAAGTCCGCTTTTGATTGCCATATGCTACCTCGCTTCGTTTGAGTGTTCCAGCGAATACCGCGCAAAACACGTCCGCTCCCCGTATCGGTTCTTCCCGGTGACGGTTTCGCTCTTGATGGGAACGCCCTGAGCTCTCAAGTCCCAGATTCTAGCACCCAGTCGGTAACAGCCGTACTCTGTAACCGCCTCGGCCTGGGTGATACTTCCATAGTCCTGCAAATGCCGCAGGATACGCTCACACTGTGTCACGGGGTGCCTCCTCTCCGGTGATGCGAACCGCCACGCATGGGCGGGTGCCGTACCGCTTGCAGACTGTGGCGTCTGTGATGGCTGCGTCATCCCTGTAGGCGATACCGTTCAGGGCATCACACACAATCTTGCCTATGTTGTCCCAGTCGGGCTTCACCATTGGTAGAATCTGATTGTCAATCGCTTCGGCCTGCTTGCGCTTGCTCCACGAATGGGGGACGGGGTAGATTGCCGCAATGTCAACCCGTATAGTGCCGGTAAACTTTGCCCCGTGGGCTTCGCACTGGTATGCCCATGCCACCAGCTTTTCATAGTCCTTCGTTTTCTTTGGGGTGTATGTCTCACCGTTCTGGGTGAAGCGGGGGCGCTCCTTCCCTTGCGGAACGCCGGGAATCGTAAATTCAATCGTCACGTTTTCGCTCCTTCCTTTGGAGTTGGCGGTTTCACCTCCCACCGTCAAGGGAAAATGCAAACTATACTGTCAATCTTTTTGAGGAAAGATTACTTTTTCCGGCTTAGAACGGCAAGTCGGGGTCGTCTTCGGTAATCTCCTGATATCCTCCAAATCCCTGCTGGCCGTACCCGTTGCCCCGGTTCGTCCGCTGTGGGGCGATGAGCTGCCCGTATCCGGCGTTTTGCGCCGTTCCGGTATTATTGGTGGTATCCTGAGAGTTGCGCTTGCTGGAAAGCAGCTCAACGCTTGTGGTCACTATCTCAAACGCCCGGCGCTTGTTCCCGTTCTTGTCCGTCCAGTCCCTGGCTTGCAATGCTCCGGAAACGGCTACGATGTCGCCCTTATGGCCGTACTGCGTCAGGTACTCAGCGCCCTGCCGCCATGTGACGAAGTCCAGAAAGTCGGTGGCATCCTTCGTCATTGGACGCTTGACGGCGAGACTGTAGGAGCAAACCGCCGTCCCCTCCTGGGTTCTTCTCAGCTCCGGGTCGGCGGTGAGCCGCCCGACAAATTGACAATTATTCATGTGTTCTCCTTCCTGTAAATCAGATCGTTTTCGTTCCAGCCGGGATAAATGCCCATCAGGTACTCCCGGAAATACGCCCTCATTTCCATTCTTGCCGTGGTCTGATCGTACCGGTTGTGACATCTGGGGCAGAGGGTAAGCCCGTTCTGGGCAATGCCAAGCCCTCCCTGCGCCCGGGATATGTAGTGGGCGTTGCTCCATGCCAGAGGGGCAGGGGCGGGAGCGCCGCAGAATACACAGCACGTCCAGCCGTCAATGCTGTCCCGCTCGGCAATCGCCATTTTCTCGCCCCGGGTGAAATCCCTCGCTTTGGTGTCCTTCCTCAACGCCATTCCTCCTTCAGCAGTTCCAGCTTGTCCGGGGGCAGGGTTTCAATGTCCAGCGCCTTGCAGTCCTGTATCAGATTGTCGATCAGCCGAGCCATTTGTTTGGTGTCGTAGGTACTGGAACCGTGGTATGCCGCCAGGTTCCGGCACCCAGGCACCTGAGACGCGCCCAGGCTGTCCACCAGCCATCCAAGGCCGTTTTTCTGCCAGCTCCGTGTGAAGCGCTCCACGTCCTGTTCCCGGACGCACATAGGCGTGTAATTGTCTCCCACGCCCCGAATGGCGTTCCGGTAGACCTCAACCGGAGGAATCCCCATAGCGGCGGCAAGCTTGTGAATCAGCACCCAGGCGTAGGCGTTTGCGTCCAGGCTCCGCTTTTCCCGGTGCTCTTTCAAGGCCAGATCGTAGGGCGTGGCCTTCATTTTTCGGATAAAGGCCATTGCCTTGCCCAACTCAGAACGGGAGGGCTTGACCATCAGCCAGCCGCCCTCAAGCTTTGCCTCGGTGAATGTAAGCTCCGTCATGATTGCTGCCACACAAACGCCCGAAGGTTCTTTGTATCGTTGCGGATTGCAAGTCCGGTGATCCGCCCGGTCTTCTCGTCATAGGCGATTTTCTCAACGCTGAACTTGTCATAGCAGTTGAACCGGGTCTTTCCGTTGAAGGAAGACGCTTTGATCTCTGCTTTATTGCTGGGAATCCAGACAAACGGGGACGTGTAGAGTTCCCTGCCGATGCCCCAGCGGAACCCGGCACGCTTGAAAGCGTCGCTTGCCTCGCCCTTTTTCTGGTTGCCTTCCTCGTCCTCCCGGCTCTCGATACCGCAGTCCCATTTCCATTGGATGCCGCCGTTTTCCTGGATAATCCCGATACCGGCGTAGAGATTGCCCTTGATCTCCTTGTAGTCGTTCGTCCAGTTGCCCGCCCCTACAGTCTCGTCCAGCAAGTCCATATCCGTCCTCGCCGTCTTGTACAGCAGACACACCAGACCATTTTCCTTGACCTGCTTGACCTTGACCTCAATCTCGTCAGCGGTCAGAAACCGAAACATTCTCGCCATTGTCTTCCTCCTTAAATTCCAGCGGGCATTCATACCCAACTGTTGCTCTTGTATCCAGCAGATACTCCCCGGTCAACCGGCACTGCTTCCGGGCGTATGTTTCCATACACGGGCACAAATCACAGCATACATGACCCTCCGGGAAGTAAATGCTTGCCGTGGCCTTCTCGTACCACAGGCAGCTTTTTTTATCCGCCATAGTTCACCGCCTCCATCATTCTTCATCCTCCTGCAACGGCTCAAACCGTTTTATAGCGATACCGCCTTTGTACGGATATGCCCGGTATTTTGCCCCGGGGGGAACAATTCCGCCTAAGCTACCTGCGCTGATATAAAATCCTGTACTAACTTTGTTGATTTTTAATGTTCTACCAATTTTTTGCGGAATAAAAACGACGTAGTTCTTGCTTACTTTTATCCCAACAGTGTTTTCGCCGTTCCAAAACTTTGTAGCAAGGGCGTTAATGTAGGCAGTGCGCCTCTTACCATTCGAGAAACTGACAGCCGGAACATTGACTCGATTGTACGGCCTAATGTAGATATCCTCGAATCTTTCTGATTCGCTGATGACGATTCCGTCCTCCATTATTCCTCCACCTCCGCTTCCTCGTTGAACTCCGTCATGGAATCGATGCAATCCAGGCAGTAGAACTCATCATGCGCCGGGATATATACCAGTTTGCTGTCTGTGATGGGACATCCGCACCTGGCACACTTCGGAAGTGCCGCTTCCCGAAAGTCGGCATCCGCTGCCAACTGTTCAGCCTGCCGCCACGGTTCGTAGCATTCAGGAATGTCCATCGTCGCCGCCCTCCGATCTAAGCGGTTTCCAAACCGGGCTATCTTCGCCGAGTATGTCATAAATCATCAGTGCCCTGTACGTTTCTGCGGCTGATTCGTTTTTCTTCCGCAGAGCTGCATAAACACGGTTGATAAGGAACGCTGATTCCGTAACAAGGTCTTTCACGGTTCCATCTATACGGAGAGAATGTGAAAATATGGATTTGTTTTTGGCATCCAGCTTGTACTCAATCATGTTGACTTTCCTTTCTCAGTTTGATATACTGTAAGTGGTAGAGATTTTTTATATCGCTTGCCGTCCCCGGTGCTGTAACATCGGGGGCGGCTTTTTATCTCCCTCTGATGCACCGTCCGATACCGGCGCCCATCAGGATAGCGCACACCCACATTGCGGGGACTGCTGCCCTGTCTGCCAGCAAACCGGCCTGCTGCCACCAGAAAAGCACCAGATTCAGCCCCGCATATGGGAGGACGCGGAAAACGCATTCCTTGATATTGAACGGCTTCCGGTTCTCCGGCACCGGCTCCCACCGGGCATCCACGGGCTTGTTCCTGCTTGCCATATCGTTCACCTCCTGTCGTGGTTTTTGTGAACTACGTCGAAAAGCTCCACGTTCTCATCGTCAAACGCCTTACGTTCCTTCGATTCCATGAAAAGGGATTCCCGCAGATGCTCATTTTCCCGGCGCAACCGGCGGTTCATTTCCGCCATGGTGCGAAGCTGGGTCGTTTCGTTGGGTGTCATTTGGCGTTCTCCTTATAGGGCTTGACGTCGTAATCACAAACCCACTGACCCAGGCCACGGCAATTTTCGTAACGTTTACCTTGCTCGCAAATACGAATAAGTCTGACGGTTTCGCCGATGCTAAACCCGTGGTAGTGAGATTTCCTTACAATCTTGAACTTGTCCCCAACCTTGGGCGTGTACTTTTCCGGCTTGTCCTCCTTGCGCTTCTTCTCGAACAGCCGCTCAACGGCGACCCTTGCGCCCTCCGCGCGGCTGTAGGTATCCTCCGGATTGCACCGGGCTTCTGCGGTCTTCACGTCCCGTCCTCCACGTTTCAGCGTGGCCGTGGTAATCATCCCGTCAAAGCGGAGTTCCACGGTGCAGGGTTCCCGCTCAGGCTCTGCAAGGCCAGCGATCATGTATTCGTACCAGCACCAATGCCCAAGAAAATCGTCGCGATCCTCCTCCATGCAATAGTAAACTCCTTCATTGTTGATTCCGGATTTTATGATCGTCATGGTCTTTCCCAGATACTTGTCCATATAAGGGTTCCAGCACTGCTGCGTCCTCTTGCTCACAATCCGCACCTTATCCCCACACTTGTATTTCGCCATAAATAACTCCTTTCAATTTCGGCATTCTGCCGTAGATTTCAAATCCATGCTTTTCCGAGCTGTGCTGTGCTGCGCCATTGCATAGGATTTCGATGCTTTGCCATGCCTCTGCAACGCATCTCATATCTAGGCCATTGCTGAGCGAGGCCAAGCTAGGCTATGCCCTTGCGCCTTAAATCAGCTCGTATGTATAGCGTCCCTTCCCACTGTTTCGCCACTGGCCGATACCCCGAAGCTTGCCGTACTCCAGGCATTCCAGCGCCAGATCGTGCATGTCCTTGGTCAGGCAATCGATCTGAATCTCAATGGAAGTCCCTGCCGGTGCTGTCTCGCTGCTGGAAAGGGCAATCCGCTCACCCTGCGCCGTGGATGCCCGGAGGGGGCGCTCACACACGCCAATCTCGCCGCCGTTCAGGTCCAGGGGAATCTTTCGGGGGGAGACAAACAGGAGGCCGTCGATTTCCTTTTTGTACGCCTTGATCTTGCTGGCCTTTGTGCCGGGAACCTTCCGAAGAACGCCGCAGGAATCCTTGAAAAAGCCCTTGATCTGGTAGTCATACAGGAACGGCTGCCCGTTCTCGTCCCGGGGGAATACCGTCATGGATTTCTCCATCATGCCGTCCACGCCGATTGCGGCGACTTCCTCTTCCATGCTCTCGGCGTCGGGAGCCTTGGAAGCGATGAACTCCCGGTGCAGCTCCTTATTTCCGCTGCACGTACCCAGAAGTTCCTCAAAAAATGTGATTCTTGCCTTGATTTTGCTGATTTCCATTTGACTTTTTTCCTTTCTTTTGGTAAAATAAAGATGATTTCCATTGACTGCCGCTCTCGGGTGTTCCGCACGCCCGGGGGCGGTTTTCTCGTTGCAACGCGCACCATATCAGTGCCCTTGCCCAGCTGTGCTTCCCCTTGCCTCTGCTCTGCCTTGCTTTGTTGTCCCTATCGGTGCCCTTGCTGTGCGTGCCCTCGCCTAGCGATTCTATGCAATGCCCTTGCGATGCTGTGCGCTGCGCCGCTGAGCCGATCATAGCCCTTGCTCAGCCACTCGGTGCCAAGCCGCGGCTTCGCCTCCCCGTGCGATCCTCGCCTTTGCAGCGCCTACCACTGCTCAGCCTCGCTACGCCACCGCGTGGCTGATCACTGCAATTCCCTCGCAAACGCCCGTATCTCCTTCTCAGAGTACCCCAGGGTTTTCAGAATCACCGCCGGGTTGGGGTGGAGGGTGGTTACCAGCTTCCGCAGAACGTCAAGGGGCATAACGGTTTTTCCATTTCGGTAGTGCCGCAGGTTTTGCCCATCCACCCCGATTCCCCGCCCCAGAGCGGCGGCGTTGTTGCTCTGAATCCCCGCCAGGGGACAGCAGCGGTCGATTTCTTTCCAAAAATCCTCCACTGCGTAGCGCTCGGCATACTGCCGGATTCTAGGCATTGTCTTTCCCCTCGCTCTCTTTATCTGCGGGCTTTACCTTGGGGGCAAGGATATTCGCCATATCCACCAGCCCCTCAACGTAGTCCTGGCCTTTTACAGCCGCGATATTTTCGAGAACGGTTACGATTTTCTCAGGCATTTTCATTTCCTCCTTTGCTAAATTTTTCACTCAAGCTGAATGCCAGCTCCCCGATATTTTCTTCACCGTCAAGCCCCGTCGAGCAATTTCCGGGTGGTCGTGCCTTTTACATGGGGATGGATACCCAATACCCAGAGCCATAAAAGCGGGGGCGCTCATATTGTCACGGTGTTTGCCCTGCCATCATCAGCACCGGTGGGGCGGTTCCGGCGGACGGTCTTTTCGGACCGTTTTGGCTATTGATAAATGATTTTTGCCGTGGTAGAATCACCTCGAAAGGGGGTGATATTGTGGGTGATACACTGAAAAAGCAAATTATTCGGACTATTGCGCTGGCAACAAAATCCGATGGGCTGAAAATGAATAGAATCATCATTGTTACATCTGCTGGGATTATCTCAGGCAAAATCTTGGATGAAGGTGATGCAGCCCTGGAAAAACTATTCTTTGCTGAATTACTCAGGGAAGTCGCTGACCAATACGGCGTAGATAATGTTGATGGCAATGACGGGTATTTGCACTTAACGGACGCTCGCATCCGTCTTGGGAATGGAGCAGATGTCAATATTGGAAATATCGTCATCTTTTACGACCAGATTGCAGGCATAAGTATTGGAGACTTCTGATTCGTTCCTGCGCCGCTCTTGTAGTTCCAGTACAAGGGCGGCAACCTCTTTTACCGTTCCTTCAATTGTGATCTGCACCGGATTCACCTCCTCCGCGAATGCTCGTATTTGTTCATGTGAACTCGTTTTTGCTTTGGCTTCTTTTTTCGCTTCGGCGTCTGAATCCGTTTTGTTTTCCCTGTGAAATGTGTGAATGTGTTGGACGCCATCGGCAACTCCCTCCCGTTATCTGGTTTGCTAGGCTTGTTTGTTGAAGCATCATTCGCTTGCAAACCCGGTAGAATAATACTTTTTTTGATAACTATATTGACTGCGGCGGGGAAATTTGGTATGCTATTTGCAGCCCTCTCTAGGGCAAATCCAAAGGAGGTGGCCTTTTGACCAACCTTTTGTTTTTGCCTGCTCCCTTTCCACTGGGTCGCAATAGTGGTTGCCAAAGCACGTAAAACCGGCGCAAAATGCAGTTTGCTTAGATATGGCGGATTCTCAGTGAAGAGGTAAAAACTCATGGTGATATGCCGGTAATCATATCCCACCATATCTCAGCACTCCCGTTGGCTTGCCAGCGAGAAGGCCATGCGCAGAACCAAAACTGCGAAAGTGACAAGATTTCCCGAAGAAGCCTAAGGGTGGTCTTAGGCGGTGAAAACCTGCAGGGAATAAAGGGTAAACAAATTTGGCTTAGGACGATGGAGATCACCCTCCATCGTCTTTTTGTTCCCCGCCGCAGTCAGCAAAACGGCCTTCCACCGAAGCGGAAGATCATGCCGTCATTGCTCACGATTCTCGACCCAGCAGGTAGTCAATGGAACATCCGGTTATGTCAGACAGTCTCTCCAAGATATCCGACGGAATTGCTGCGCCTCTGATATAACCGTTATATGTCTTCAACGTAATTCCCAATTCGGCGCACAAGGCCGTCTTTGTCATGCACATGCGCCCCCGTTCCGCCTCAATGTTCGCTCTCATCCTATCTCCCCCCCTTCTAGGCTTGTCCCATTTTTGGGACGATTAGTGTAAAAAAATAAGTGCCTTTTCTGCCGGGTCGGTGATGCCAAGCTTCTCGCATATAGCCTCTATCTCGATAGTGTTAAACGGAATCTTCCCGTTCACCTTGGAATTCAATGTGTTTTTGGACATACCGATTTCCAGAGCCAGAGACCGCTGAGTAAATCCCGCTTCTACAATCTTCCCTTTTAACTTGTTCGTCGACATGCTTTGCCCTCCTTCCGTCTCATTTTTGGGACGCCTTTATATTATCACGCTTCTCCTCATTTGTCAACCCAAAATTGGGACAATTTCGAAAAATTTTTTGTTCCGGTATTGCAATTTTGGGATAACCGTGTTATTCTATACGCAGAAGGGAGGTGCCATTATGAGCGATATTTCAAAGAGAATCCTAGAAACGATAACTTGCAAGGATATCTCCTATGGCGATTTATCGGATAAAACAGGTATTCCAAAGTCTGCTTTACAGCGGTATGCTACCGGGCAGACGGAGAAGATTCCAATTGATCGGCTCGAAAAAATTGCAAGCGCAATCGGCGTAACGACATCATTCCTTATGGGTTGGGACAGCGCCGACAAAAAAGAACAGCTCACCGTTCCCAGTGAGCTGTCTGACGTAAAAGCGCGGCTTATTCAATATGTGTATCCTTTAACAGACGAACAGGCAGCCCTTGCGCTTCGAGTTTTGAAATCAATTCTGGAAGACGCTGAATGATTTTCTTCATGTCTGCTTCTGCCAAATTGGATATGTACCGGATCAGTTCTTCTCTTTCCTTCATGTCTGTACCCTCCATTGTGTATTTATAAACGTTTGTTTGATTACGAAGCGTATAATAGCACGTCATGTGTCCAATAAACTGGACTAATTAGAAAAATGCACAAAAATTTTTCTTTTCGTTGAAATTATTTTCTGAGCGTGGTATTATTTTTATGTAGGTCGCGGGCATAGAAATCTATCTCGCATACCTGAATAAAAAGGAAAGAGGTATCACTATGGAAGATTTAACAAATGAACTCGAAACATCAGGCGAACAAAATACCCCCCAAATGGTATGCCCGTCCTGCGGCGCTGCCATAAGAGAAAATCAATAATTTTGTGATAACTGCGGCGCTGATCTAAATGCTCCCCCCAAGCAAAAGGCCGAACCCAAGAAGAAAAGCTATTTTGTTCCGGCAATTATTGCAATGGTCGCAATTTTTGTCGTAGCGTTCATATTCATTCAGCGAGCTACTAAGCCCAATTTTAAGCAGTTATACGATATGCTCTGTGATCCCACGTGGGCGCAAGTCGGGTCGGACGGTAGTTATTTGAGCATTGATACAAATCCGTATGACTATGATGATTCCGGCCTTTATTGCCGTGACGCTTACGTTACAATACCTACCATCAACGGAATGTTGGGACTTCCAGATTCCCTTTTTAATCAGATGAACGAAACATCCGCATCCGATGGGAGGCAAACCGAAACATACAACAGTAAAAATGTAACTGTAACGTGGAAATATCATCCCAATACAGGGCTGGAAGTTACCTATAAGAAAATTCACTAATTTCTGATATGCCCCGCCACCCGTGCCACAAGGTGGCGGGGCTTGCCGCCGGTAACGACGTGTGTCCCTTGCCGGTTGCAATACCACCATACACCACACACAGGCGTTTCGTAAAGCCCCAGATGTGAAATTCCCGTTCCTTTTTCGCAACAATCGTTCCATATGTGAAACATTCCGTTTTTGGAGGCGGTTTTATGAATATTTCCGAGCATTTATCAGAATTGGAAGCCCTGCGGAAGGAGCGGGGCATGTCCCAGCAGGAGTTGGCAGAAACCTGCGGCGTATCCAAGGCCACGATCTGCCGCGCCCTGAATGGTGCGACGGAGCCGACGGCAAGGCTTGTGCAGAGCATTGAGGCCGCCGTGCAGTACACCCCGGAGGAACACCCTGTGCTACCTGCCCCCGGCCAGTCCATGGAGGAATATGTGGAATATCTTCAGGCAACGATCATCCGCCAGAGCGAGGACTACAGGCGGCACACCATGCAGCTGCAAACGCACTACAGCATTCTCAACCGCCAGAATCGGCGGGTGATTCTGATTATGGGCATTTCCATTGCGGTGCTGGTAATCTTCCTAGTAGGCTGGCTCATCTTCGATATCATGCACCCGGGAACCGGATGGATTCAGAGGTAAGATAAATTTTTACGATTGTCGGAAATATTTTTCCGTTTTTGGTCAATCTGTCTATTGCTATTTTCCATTTCTCGGGGTACAATATAGACGTAGGATAACCACCTACGCTATATAGACGACGTTCATCGTCCGCCCTAATTTGCCGCCTGCCGAGAGCGGGATATAAGACTTCGGCTTGTTGTGAGACTGCCGCTTGCCGGGAGCGGGATACAAAACTCCGGCCTGAAAATGCCGGACTGGCCGCCATGCCGGTTCGGCATTCTTTTTTGGGGGATAACAAATGACAGAGATACAGGACTCCGGAATATACATAATCCGTGATGCTTTCTTTGAAAAATACGGGAACAACCGCTATATGAAGAATAAGCAGGAGAGCCGCCCCCACTACTACGCTATGGCGGACAAATCCGGTGTCCTATGGATGGTTCCAATGAGTACCAACGTAGATAAATACAAGCGGCTGATATATGAAAGTGAGAGGCGGCACGGCTCCGGAAACTGCGTGCATTACCTCATAGCGCCGATATACGGAAAAGACAGGGCTTTTATTATCTGCGATATGTTCCCCGTCCTCCCGGAACATGTACTACGCCCATACAATATCAACAATGTGCCTTATGTTTTGGAAAACAAAAATATAAAGAAAAACATCCGTGTAAAAGCGCTTGCCTACTTGAACATGGTTGAACGTGGGGTTCTACATAGTCCGTTAAATATTATCGAAACCAAGGCCGCGTTGCTCAAAAGCAGAAAGGACTAGAAGACGGAACGGGCAGCCGTCGCCCTTGTTAGGAGATGTGGGAGCGTCGCCCCACCTAGTTCTCAAAAACAGTGGCAGACCGTTTCGGCGGTCTGCCATTTTTTCTAACCGCATGTAAAGGGGGATTCCTTATGGCAAAAAGAAAGAATGAGCCGGAAATCAGGCTCCCAAAAATTAAGCAGCTCCCCTCTGGGGCGTGGCACACACGTGTATTGATAGAGAATCGCCGCGTATCGATTACGAAAGATACATATGATGAATGCGTGGCCGAATATCTCGCCTTGAAAAACGGCCTTGTGGAAGTCCGCGAGAAGAAGGACGGGAAAGACATCACGCTGGAAGAAGCCGTCAAAAGCTACATTGCATCAAAAGAGGGATTCCTTTCCCCATCCACCATTGCAGGGTACGAGAAGTTCAAGCGGAATATGCTGCTAGGCATGATGAAGCGGAACATTTTCACAGTCTCCAATGACCAATGGCAGGCCGCTATCAGGCAGGAACACAAGGCCGGGAAATCCCCGAAGTATATCAAAAATGGGTGGATGTTCTTTTCCGCCTGCATCGTCGCCGCCGGTGCTCCGCGCCCAGAGGTGATGCTGTATCCCCCGGAACACAACGAACGGGCATACCTCACGCCGGACGAGATAGATAAGTTTGTGGAAGCTATAAAAGGCCACCGATTTGAAATCCCGTATCTGATGTGCCTTTCCTCCCTGCGCCGCTCGGAAATGATCGCCATGGACTGGGCAAACGTAGATTTGGAAAACAAGGTGATGCACGTTCGCGGCGCAATCGTCATGGGGGCGGCTGGGCTTGTGCAGAAGCCACAAAACAAAACGGCGAAGTCCCGCCGCTCTGTGCCTATCATTCCGCCGCTTCTAGAGGCGCTGAAAGCGCAGGAGCAGAAGACCGGAAACGTGGTAAAGGCAAGCGCAGAAACCATCTACAATAATTTAGGCAAAGTCTGCGCCGCCGCTGGAATCACCGTGGTTGATCTGCATGGGCTGCGCCACAGCTTTGCATCTCTTGCCTACCACTTGCAAATTCCGGAAATGATCGCCGCCGAAATCGGAGGGTGGAGTGACTTGTCTACCATGCACAATATCTACACGCACCTCGCCCAGAAAGATATTGCCAAACGCTCCAGCGACTTCTGCGACTACTTCACCACCGAAGCGATGAAAAAGCGCAAATTGGCAACGGAATTGGAAATGAAAAATAAAAGTTGCTAGTGCCGCAACAGTTTTTGAAATTTATTTATGGGGTTCGATTCCCCCAACCGATGTTCTGATTTCCCTGGCCAAGCTTTATCACTTATCGCTGGATGATTTGGTAGGCTTAAATGAACCTCAGCCTAATGACTCAACTGCCTTATCCTCTCAGCAGCAGGACTTAATCAACGATCTCATGACGATTTTGAATGCGGACAATATGTCAGCCGAAGAATTGCGTCAAGCGCAATTAAAGTTCATTGGAAACCTGACCCGGATGTTTCAAGAATAGGACTTTTTGATAAAGGCGCGGGTATACTCTTCCAACCCAGCAGCGCAAAATTCTCAAACAACTGACATTACTATTTTCTAAGAAAAACTGACAGCTGTGGGCACCATTACCGGTGTCCACAGTTTTTTCGCATTTTGTGACGATTTTTTATCGACTTATGCCAATATAATGGCATTTCAAATAAAGGCATGCTATTCTTACGCCAAGAATACCGATCCCTAAAAGTATGAACCTGCCTGATCAGCAGTTCATAATAGAGTCCTCCAAAGTCATCCATATGTGCACGATAGATGACTTTTATCAAGCCATATGCTACCAGTGGTTTGGGGGGAAAATGGTAGCAAATGCACATGAGCATAAGGAGAAACAACGTATGAAAAAAGGATTCTTATTAATCTTGACCGTGGGACTACTCATAAGCATTCTCGTACTGCCTGCATCTGCGGCAGAATCCTGGCGTACAGAAATGGGAAGTTTTAAGCCTGTCAGCGAGTATTATGCAAGTTATTACCCAAAATACTTGTGGGCGCTCCAGCGCTTTTTGTTCTCCTATCCCGATACCCAAGATGAAATGGCTGGCAGTACACACGACGGGATATGGGGAAGCAAAACCAGAGCTGCGGTCGGTGCGTACCAAAGAAGTACCATGGGGACTAAAGTTGATTACATTGTTGGAGCCAATACCTGGAGCAACATCGCAACAAAACTCAGTCGAAGAGATGGGTGGTTTGAAGAAACGAACTGTGACAGGCTGGTAGTAACAGAAAACGGTTGGAACGTTTTTATCGCTTCTCAGAGTAGTTCACCTACCTTTGTGTACTACTATGGCACAAGCAATAACGCAACAGTTGACACCAGTTACGAATTCCATCCCTATCGCTAATTTGTGTAGCAGGAGCCGGGCATCTTGTCCGGCTCCTTGATGCCAATTATTATGAACCCTATTATCGGGGAGGAAAAATTGTGAGTAAAATTAAGCCTGGATATTTAGTGCTTGCCACAGCAATAATGTTATCTTTTATTCTGCCAGGGTGTCAGGAAAGTCCGAGTAATGCCGTTGTAATCGGAAAGAATGATGGCAAGTTTGAGGAAAATATTATGATTTCGGCACCAGACAGCCAAGCCTCCAGTGTAACAACGGGAACAGCATTATCTGAAATATTCTATAGTACAGATAATTCTGTTGAGTTCAATGTGGATATTGTTGATACTCCACAATGCCCCAATATGCCTGTCCTAGAAGTTGCTCCTCATTACTTGACGGGTGATGAAGCAAAACGGGTTGCCTATACCCTGTTTGGAGATGTTACTTTTTGGGAATGGCAGCATTGGAGCGATGAATCATTATCGAAAGAAGAAATTCAAAGTAAAGTTTCTAGATGGAGCGAATTTACATCTCAAGAAGCTATTGATGCACTATGGGGAACCAATCAGGTCGATTCCGTTCCGGTTGTCAAAAAATTTATTGAGGAATATACAGAGAAACTGAGTACTGCGCAGAATCAGAACAATAAGGTTCCTTGTCAGTGGACTTTTAGGAAAGCTCCCTTCTACCTGTTTAGTGCAGCTGAGGCAACGCAGTATCAGTCTGACAAAGAAGATGATATGTTAAAAGCAACGACTAACGTCAGCGGAATACCATTTACGCTTCAGTTTGGTACTCGTAATCAGAATGACTATAAAGCAAACTACATAAGAGTGTATATTGATTCAGATAGTCCTCTAGGTATAGATAAAAGGTACTTTACCGCTCAGTTATGCAGGACTGAAAAGCCTACACCTGAACAAGTTGAGAAGATACTTTCTCAAACAGTAGAAGTCCTCGATGACCTTGGATTGGGGACATGGACGGTAGATAAATGTGAGATAGTTAAGAAGTTTTATGGGGATATTGCAGAATATATGATTGATGTGCGTGCGGTTCCTATGCTAAACGGCATACCTACAATTTATCAAGCACCAATTTCCAACCTAACAGCAGATGATGTATATGCATCTAATTATCAAATGTCCTCGATTCAAATTCAATTTTCTCCCAACGGCCAGCTAATCTATTTTTCAATGGACTCTCCGGTAGATATTGAAGAAACAATCAATTCAAATGTCGCAGTTATCCCCACGGACGAATTGCTTGACCTTGCCAAAACAAACTTGATGTTGAGTACTTTCTCACAATATGATATTGGGGCTCAAATTAGTCCCAGCAGTCAAAATATTATATGTAAGGTAACGATTAGCAAAGTTACATATGCCTTAGCGCGAATTCGAAAGCCAAATACCGATACAAGTTATTACTATATCCCGGCGCTAACAATTTACGGAGATGCAGGGTTCTACAATAAGGCAACTGGAGATTTTTACTTTTCTAACGATGACCTAACGTTGCTGTCCTTAAATGCTGTGGATGGCTCAATTGTCAATAGTACAAACAGTTGAGTACCACATGAACCGGCTTATTTAGTGTGTAACTGCTGATTCTGCTGTTGACATAGAGTCAGTTGATTGCTGTGGACATCAGCTGCCGGTATCATAACTTGTTTGCATTTTGCGTTTTGTGTCATGGTTTTATCGGCTTATGCCAATATAGTAGAATTTCAAATAAAACAATGCTATTTTTGTGGTAGGAATAGTTATTCACAAAAATATGAACCTGCCTGATCAGCAGTTCATATGTGTCCTAGATTTTCGAATTTGCGCGCAATCGAGAATCTATTCTAGTTTACCGCAGGCTATCAGCGGTAGGACGTTGGTTGATGGCAGAAACAAAATCTGAAAGGAGAATGCTATATGAAAAAACGGTTTTTCAAACTATTTGCATTTGCATTTGTATGTATGTTGGTTGCTTCTATGGCTATTCCGGCTAGTGCAGTGCAGATTGATGAAAACGGACGCATGTTCGGTATCAAAGTAGGCCGGATCAAGGAAATGCAAACTACCATCAACTCCTCTGGCAAGAAGTTCGTCGATTACGAACTTCCGAGCAATGCAACTGTGTATGTTACTGGTACGCTGAAGCATTCTATTGAATCTGGAGAGAATATTAGAGCTGGTGCTTGTTACTGGAACGGAAGCAAGTATGTGGCTGGCCCGGTTGCTGATACCGAACACGATGTGCCTCTCAGTGGCGCACAAATGGCTGTCGCCGATTTGGTGGACGGAAAGACATACTATGGTTATGTAAAGAACGTCTGCAATTCTGGGGGCTATGTTTATAGTGCCAACTCTAACGTAGAATCTGTCCACTTGTGGTGTTATTAGTATTCATATGGGCATGCACCTTATGGTGCATGCCCATATGAAGCTACCACCAATGTTTTGTTGCATTTGAGTGTACAAATGTGCTTGGATCCTTATTGAAATTAAGATGTATATTCGTGTCTCAGCAGTTTAAACCTAGTGCTACGGGGAACCGTTCTCGCTTGGTTTATATGCTTATTGTCTTAGTTTGGCTTGCTTTTTTATCGCACCAAGGCGGTCTCTCTTGTGAAAAGGAAGGAGCCTCACTGACAGGCAAATTGGAGGAGTTATGTTGAACAACAATTCACATGCGAAAGGTAATATTATGCAGAGAAAATACAATATAATTACCTTATTTACTGTTGTAGCCTTGCTGTTTAGTGCATGTCAAGTAAGCCCTGAAAAAAATGCCGTTATTAGCAAAAATGACGGCTCATTCGAAACTAATTTACACAAAAAAGCTGCTCAAGAACTATATGGAGAGATTCCAATACAGTTTTCGGAGAACTTTTTTTGCACAGATGGTAGTGTTGAATTTCAAATGTGTATTGACCAAACCATTTCCATAACGGAAATGCCCGTAGTGGAAGTTGTTCCTCATAATTTGACTGGTGAAGATGTGAACCATGTTGCGCAAACACTATTGAAAGATGCAGTATTTTATGAGCAAGAACCGGATAGTTCCCCTCAATATTCAAAAGAAGAACTGCAGGAAGCTATTAGTTGCTGGTCGCAGTATACAAATGATGATGCATATTCGATTTTATATGGGAGGGTGAATGAAGATGATATCGATGCACTGAAATACAACATTCAAATCTATACTGAACTCCTTGAATCTGCATCAGAAGATAATCCACATAAAATCTGTGATTGGGTATTCAAGCCCGAGAATTATTACTTTTCAGAGTATCCCTATAGTAATGATATCATCCAGGCCACAGCGATGGTAGATGGTATAGAATATGTACTTAATGCTGTAACTAGGGTGAAGCAGGATTTCCTTCTTAACAGTATTACATTGGGGATTGGTAAAACAAGCATCGATCGCAGAATTCTGCAAGCTCAGATGTGCAGAACAGACAAACCTAGTCAGGCGCAATTGGAATTATGTTCCGAGCGTGCTCAGGAAATACTGAACCAAATAAACTTAGGAACGTGGTTTGCCGATGAGCCAGAAATAGAGGTGCAGTATTACGGAGAAATCCCAGAATATTCAATACGCATTAACGCCAGACCTGTGTTGGAAGGTATTACGGTACTTTCTGGACAGAAAAATCCTGCCTTGACTAGCAGTGATACGTTTTCTTCTGAATACTATCTGACCAATGCCTTTTTTCAGTTTTCTCCTGAAGGAACGCTGATGTCTTTTGGTATTGACTCTCCTATAGAAATCAATACAGTCATAAATTCTGATGTATATATGCTTGGCCTTGATGAACTTGTAAATATTGCTAAGAATCATATAAGCAATGCAGATGTATATGCAGGGTACGGTGTACCATCTGGTATCATTGAAACATATGAACAATCTTTCGGTGAGAAGATTAAATGTGAAGTAACAATTGATTCAATGGGATTTGGTCTGGCACGCATGAAAACTGCAAATGAGAACTACTACTATATTCCCGCAATTGCTCTTTATGGAACAGCAGATTATTACGGAGTTGAAAGTGGTACATTCTACATAGGCAGCGGAGAACCTTTCGGTGAGAGGCAGCAAGCACTTGTGTGGATTAATGCAATAGATGGATCTATCATTTAATGTGCAAGAACAATGCCTGGGACGCGAAGTGAACCGAACCAGTAAAACAGGACAATAGACAAAAAGCTCCGAGGATTATGGTGGAGCCTATGCGCTGACACAGACAACTTTTCCGATGTCTGCAAACGGGGACGTGATCGGATACACAAATCGACTCGCCCATAGAGGTTAAGACAGTACCCAATCCCTATGGTTCTCGCTTGCAGTCTCTGGTTGTCGTGAACGCGGTAGATGGGACGATTTACTGACGGAAAATATTGGTTCATTCCGGAAACAAAAGAAAGACCAACTGAAGAAAAGGGAGACGGTTTCCATGAACAACCTATTGTCTCAGCTTCGCCGGGGATGGACCCTCCGCTTTTGGCTGGCAGTTCTGGCTGCTATGTGTCTGACCCTCGTTACATTCCTCCAACCCATTCTGGCAACATGGCAGCAAGGCAGGAGGTTTGACCAAGGGTATCACAATGATCTTATGATGAAAGCGCTTACCTCTGATGTGGTAGCATCTTTTCTCCCGCTTCTGGCAGCGATTCCATTTGCTGCCGGATATCTTGAGGATGTAAAAAGTAAATTTTCACGGTTTTATCTGATTCGGGGAAGCTATTCAGGGTATCTCCTCAGCCACTTCGCGGCCTGCTGGCTCTACGGCGGCGGTGTAGTATTTCTGGGTCCCTTAATTGTATGGGGAATAACAGCACTTGTATTCACCCCCGTTGAGCGAGCTGTGAAAGGGTACACAAGCATTTCACCCCAGATTCTGAATCATCTGGTACTGCTATTTTGGAACGGCGGGTTATGGGCGGTAGTTGGGCTGACCATGAGTACCATTATGGAAAGCAAATACATCGCTTACGCCTCCCCTTTCATCGTGTATTACCTGTTGGTCATCCTCTACGAACGGTACTTTCCGGAAGCTGGGCTTCTCTCCCCTAAGAACTGGCTTGACCTGAAAACTTGGCCGTATGGGCTTGGAAGCGCAATTCTGTTCCTGCTGGAGCTGACGTTCTTATGTGGGCTGATCTTTTACATCCGGGGGAAAAGGAGACTGGAGGCCTTATGAGAAAAATCCGTCAGCCGTTATTCATTGCCGGATACAACTTCCGCCTGTGGCGGGGAAATCCCCGGATTCTGGTCACCTTTGCCCTCACGCTTATTATGAGTTTCCTTCTGACCGATAAGGCCGTTCGCTTTGCGGTAGATCATAATACGACCATGCAGATGGTGGAGTCCTTCATCTGGAGCTTTGGCGACAGTAATTCCATCCTTCTTTCCTCTGTGTTGCTGGTGCTGCTGTTTGCGGATATGCCGTTTCTGTCCTCCGGAACCCCCTTTTATCTGGTACGGACGGATCGGAGAACATGGATCACCGGTCAGGTGGTGTACATTCTCGCGGCTACGACCATTTATCTGGCCTTTGTTCTTGGAAGCACCATTGTATTGTCCATCCAGCAGTCCTTTGCGGCCAATATGTGGAGTCCGACAGCGGCAATTCTCGGCTATACGAACGCCGGAGAGCGGGTAGCGATCCCAGCTCTTGTAAAGACGCTGGAAATGAGCTGGCCTTATCAGAGTATGATCTCTATTTTCCTGTTGATGCTGGGCTATACCTCGGTCATGGTGCTGCTGATGTTGGCCTGCAATCTGTGGTTTGGTCAGGCGGCGGGAGTAGCCAGCGTACTGGTGTTCAGCCTATACGGCATTCTCATGCAGCCGGATACCATTCAGCTCATTCTCAAACTGCCGGATGAAGCGTATTATATTGCCAATGTCATTATCGGCTGGCTGTCCCCGCTCAATCAGGCAACCTATCATATGCACAATTTCGGATATGATAAGCTGCCCCGGCTGTGGCAGTCTTATTGTATTTTCATTGGGCTGTCCGTAATTCTGTATTTCGCCTCCATTCGGGGGGCAAAGCGGTACAATTTCAGTTTCACAGGAACGGATGGATGATAATGCGTGGAGATTTCAAATGCACTAATAAGCAGCACCGATTAAAGAAATATGGAGGTAAAAATGGCTAAATTTACCGTGTGCATAAGCTCTGTAATTGAGAGAGAGCAAGGGTTCCCTGATTATCGATATATTGCGAAATCGGTAATCGATCATATGGGACATCAGGCTGTGCGAAACCCCGAAGACGTCCATACACAGTACAACTTCGAGCGAGTATTAAATGAAGAATGCGACTTTTTCGTTCTTATCGTAGGAAATACGGAGTCAACAATGGTGGAACGGGAACTTAAAATCGCATTAGCACGGGGAATCCCCATATTGGCTTTTGCAAAAATACACTATAACAGCCAAGGAAAAAAGTTGTTTCCAACCAAGGGAATCAGCGCAATCAAGTCGGTTTCGCCAGAATTGTATAACATGCAAATTGCAACATTCTCGTCATGCGAAGATCTGGCCAGTGCATTGCATCAGGAACTTGAAAATGTTATTGACCGGAAGATCAAATTGACACCAATTATCGGTATCGACCCGCCAATTGCTTATACGGAAGGTGTAAAGCTAATTCAAAATGCGAAGTATCGGTTGATCGTTTCTCAGAGGACTTCGTGCTTACTTCTTGGCCCCCGTAATGGTGTCGCACACGAGCAGGCGTTTTATTCTGAAATGCTAAATTGGCTTAAAACGCCCAGAGATCATTCTGCATACTTTCTCCACTATTTTTCGATTGACAAGACGATTGCCGAAGCCAAAACAAACAATTATTCACTTCAAAGGGCCAAGAATAATCTCCAGCAAATCATGTCAGATAAAGAGTTAAGTGAGCGAATTATCTTTAGAGCATCTGAAGGCTTTGAAGCAATCTCTCATGTAATTGGAGACACGGGACTAGGTTTTAACTTTTTTGTTGGAAGTAACAGATACTATCTGTTCCTCCCCTGCTTTCTAACCAAGGATCAAGAATTACAACAGATTATTGCCAATGTACAAAGCCTTGGGAAGGCACAAACATGGCAGGATATTCTTAGGATGTACAAGCAATTAGATGTGGTCTAGAATTATGGAAAACATCATTGAAGTATGCGGCGTCAATAAATATTTCGGGGAAGAACATGTTCTCAAGGACGTTTCCCACACCTTTGAAAAAGGCAAAATCCACGGGATCGTAGGCAATAACGGTTCCGGCAAGACCGTCCTGATGAAGTGCATCTGCGGCTTCCTGAAGCCGGACAGCGGCGTTATTTACGTCAATCACAAGCAGGTCGGTAAAGAAACGGATTTTCCGGAGGATATCGGGATCATCATCGAAACACCGGGTTTTCTTCCTCATCTGTCCGGGACGCAGAATCTGAAGATTCTGGCGTCCCTGCAAAAGAAGGCCAATGCGTTGACCATCCGAACCGTCTTGGAGCAGGTGGGACTAGACCCGGATATGAAAAAACCGGTGGGAAAGTATTCTCTGGGTATGCGGCAGCGTTTGGGCTTCGCGCAGGCGCTGATGGAGGACCCCAGCCTTTTGATTCTGGACGAACCGCTCAACGGTTTGGACAAGCATGGTGTCGTCCATATCCGCAATGTAATCAAAGGACTCCGGGCAGAGGGGAAAACGGTGATTCTGGCAAGCCACAATCAGGTAGACATTGACGAGCTCTGCGATACGGTTTGCGAAATGGACGCAGGCGTTCTGACGGTGGTGAGATAATGGGACATTTGATAGAAGCCAACTTTATTCCGGATCAGAAAAGTACCGGAAGTCTGGAACGGATGCTGACGATCATCGGAGATGCCGGGGACACAATTTTTGTGAACAGCTCTCCCAAACGGGGCAAACTGTTTTTTGAAGTTCTCTGCGGCCTGCGAAAGCCGGACGCGGGGACAGTCACGATCAACGGCATTGACCCATACACGCTGACGCCCGACTTGGGAGCCGATTTTCGACGGAACAACATTGGGGCGATTCCGCAAGGCATGGGATGGATTCCGGAGCTTCGGATGATTGACCAGATCGCGTTCCCAATGCAGGCGGCAGGGATTGGAAACGGGGAAATCCTGAAAGCGGTAAAAGCTCTGACCTCAGAACTTTTGCCGCTGGACAGTCTGTACAATACGCCCGGAAGATGTACGGCCCGTAAGCAGGCACACGCGGCGATCCTGCGGGCAGTAATCTGTAAGCCCAAGGTATTGGTGCTCAATGGCCTTCTGGATGACCTGCCAGATTTGGACACAGACACGTTATGGCATATCCTATGGGAGCTGCGCCCGGAAAACAGTGTGCTGATCTACCTCAGCGGCGCCCCAGCGCCCAGACAGATACGGTGGACACAGGAGCTGCGTGTGTAATGATGGAGGGAAGAACAATGATTCAGAAGATATTTGCGGCACTGCTGACTGTCGTGCTTGTGATGACAATGCCACTTGCTGCCTACGCGGATGACATCGGCGATACCATGCCTGCAGAGGAAAACGCTGCTGTTCAGGACGGTGCAACATCTGATCCCGGAAGCAATGGGACTCCCGCAGACCCTTCCCAGCCGACGAATCCTTCTCAGCCAACGGAACCATCCCAGCCAACAGAGCCATCTCAGCCGACGGAACCCTCTCAGCCAACGCAGCCCACTGTACCATCCAAAATCCCTACCGCGGTGGAAATTGATACGGAGCATATTTATCACGGTATGGATCGGGCTTATGAGGATGGTTACATACCGAGAATCAGCGACGACACCATGTATCTGGTTTTGCCGCTGCGTACCAACGGAACACTATATAAAAACGAGATCAAGGTGTCTCTGGGATTGGGGGCCAGCGCTTCCGCGCCCTTTGAGATCGCCAACTACGAAAAGATTTTCACACTGGAATCCGTCGTTCCCAAGGATACGGAGGAATTTCAGGATGTGTTTCTGGTTCAGTTTGATGTGGCGCTTTCTGAAAAACGGTACAACGGAGTTTATCCCGTGACCGTCAATATCTCCGGTTATGACGAGGAAAACAATCCCATCAACTGTATTTACACCATCTATGTGACCATCACGGACGGGCAATCCACGGAGGCGAAGCCGACAGCGCCGGAGGTCGCTACCGCGGAACCGGTCGTGTATATTTCCGGAAGCAGAGTGGAGCCGGAAAGGGCAATGGCCGGAGAACCGTTCACGCTGACGGTCACTCTGAAAAACTCCCTGACCACGAAATTTGTGCGGAACATGCTGATAAAGGTGGACACCGGAAACCTGCACATCGATCTGCTGGAAGACAGCGACATCTTCCAGATCGATAGAATTCCGGCCGGCGGAGAGACGGAACTGACCATCCGTTTCAAAACAGATTCTTCGCTCCCCGCGGGAAAATATCCGATCAATTTCTCTTTCAGCTACGACAGCAGCAAAACCCTGAACCTGTCATCCTCCGGTACGGCGCTGGTGGAAATCCGGCAGCCCGCCAATATGGAATTGGTAATGCCCCGCTTTGCGGACAGCGTGACCGTGGGGGAAACCATCCCTGTAAACTTCCAAGTCATGAACATGGGTCGGGACCCGATGTACAATGTTCGCTGCGTTGTGTCCGGCTTCGGTTTCGCACCGTCCAATACCGGGTATATCGGAACCATGAATGCGGGAACCTCGGCATCTACGAAAATTGATTTATACATTATTGCCCTGAATGCCAGCAAGGGGAACGAGAATGGCAGCCAGTACGGCAGTACGGTCGGCACGGTTACTTTGATATACGAGAATGAAAATGGTGAAGAATTTCAGCAGGAAACGACTTTTGAAACGGTTGTAAACCGTCCTATCGTCCAGCTTCAGCAGACAGATAACGCGGAAGAGGAGGAACAAAAGGCGGCAAGCCAGTGGTGGGTATCCGTTCTGATTTTGGGAGGTGTAATCCTTGCAGCAGCCCTTGGAATTATCCTTGTCAGGAAACGCCAGAAAAATCGCGGCGGGGCATATCTGTAAAATCGCGGCAAAAACCATTCTGCGTTGTGGCTGGACGGCTGTCATCATGCTGTGTCTGGGGCTTTACATGCTGTTTCCCGGCTCACAGGCCGCCCGGCAGCTCTATACAGAGAAGCAGATACCTTTTGAGCTGATTGCTTCCACAAACAGCACAGAGATCAATTTGGATACTTTGTCGCAAATTGTTGGTGTAGAGCGGGTCAGTCCGATCCTGCAAATGAATTGCCAGCTGACATTTGGAGAAAAAACCGTGAGCTGCCAGATTGATGCCGTGTACAGTGCCTATCTGGATGTAAACCTGACAGATGGCGCTCTCTTTACGGATAGTACCAATATGCCATACCTTGTTCTGAACGAGGCAGCGGCAAAACTGTTTTCCGAAAAAGGCAGCGACCTCCCAATGGCTGTTCAGGAAGAAATCCTGCTGAAAAGCGGAGATGTGGAGACAAAAGCGCAGATTTGCGGGATTTATCAGGACGAATTAGAAACACCCCAAATCTATATGGGCTACGAAGTGGCACGAAAGCTGTTTGGCGCGCAATTTACAGGAACAACCATCGCGCTTCGGCTTGTGAACAAAGGCGTTGTGGAGAAAGCAGCGGCAAGTCTGCGGAAACAGCGGCTATCCGCAAGTGTAGATACGGATACAAGCCTTGCATGGAACCTTCTGGAGCAGCAAACATGGCAGACATTTTTGGTAAGCGCTGTATTCGTCGCCTGTTCCGCCATTCTGACACGGGAAAAGCTCCTTCAGGAAAGGCAAAGTACCAGCGGAGAATGGGAGACGCTTCTGATGGCGGGGCTAACGATTTATGATGTAAAGAAGATCATTCCGCTAAGAATCCTGATCATGGACGCAATGATTATGTGCGGTGTCATGATAATCGCTGCCGTAAATGGCGGTTTTGATGTCATAGCGGTCGTTTCAGAGCTGATCTGTATTTTGTTACACTATTGCGTGTGCTTGCGCTGATTGTTTGACAACGGTTCGACAAAACCACATAAATTGAAGAGATTCTAAAAAGTGAGCCTGCATTCCCAATTCAGTGAGTTGGTAATGCAGGCTTATTTCTGCTTTCAGGGGTAATCTCAAGGACTTGGTTTGAGAGATTTTATTCCAAGGTGATGGAGAGAACGCATGGAAGAAAGAAAAGCGAATTGCAACCTGACGGCGACAGCATACATTGCTCAAAATGGGCTTAGCCAATATGTCCTTTAATAGGCTCATCAGTAACGAGCATTGACATGTCACTTTGTTAAATGGCAGTGGCTAGCCTATAAAGCAAAATATCCGTAATCTCCGATTTTTTTGACCCAAATCAAAAAAATCAAAGGAGATTACAGATGAAAAGAATTTACTTAGTAAAGAAAGATGAACGTCTTCCGGCTGCGGAAGATAACTGGATAGAAATGAACGCCCACCAATTTGCGCAGTTCTTAAAAACCGATACGGGACGAAAGCGCAAAAACAGGTTCCTTCAGCTGGATGCTACATTTGAAGAAGGCGATGCCCTGTTTTACGAATGCTCCGAAGATGAATATCCGGTGTGGAAAAGAGAGCGGGAAAGTAATCTATACAAGAACCGCAGGCAACGGGAGAGTGGATACTCCATTATTTCATACATAGCAATGACGGAAGATGGAGAAACGATAGAGGGAGAGAATGTACTTCCTGATGCGAACATTGATATTGAAGGAGATTTGATTATGCGCTCCGAGATTGAACGCTTGATTCAGGCTGTTGCGCAACTGACGGATGATGACCAGAACATAATCCGCCAGTTTTTCTTAACCCAAGAACCGATATCCGAGCTGGAATACAGTAAGATAAATGGGATTTCGCAACAAGCTGCCCATAAGAGGAAGAAAGCTGCATTGAAGAAGCTGAAAGAAATTCTGTGCGAGTAATCCCGCACGGGGCGGCTCCTCACGGAGCCGTCCCGAAAGAAACTATCTACCGGAAGCAGACAGCCTGTTACGTGGATGCCTGCAAGTGAGGATGTCGCGCTGTTTTTTAAGCGTTACATGTGTGTAAATCTGCGTCGTTGTGACGGAACTATGTCCAAGGAGCTGCTGAATATAACGCAAATCAACGTCTTCTTCCAACAAAAATGTGGCAAATGAATGGCGAAACATATGTGGTGTGATATGAAGAGAAATACCGGACTGGTTGCAGTATTTCTTTATCATACAGCGAACAGACTGCTCAGACAGAGGATTGCCGAGCCGATTTAGAAAGAAATGGTTTGCGGTTTGGATATCGGCACTCCAGTAGTGCGTATAGTCGCGCAACGCATGAAGAACGTTTTGGTGCCCAATTTGGATCAGCCGTTCTTTGGCACCTTTTCCGTATATTTTAATAGAACCTTCTTGCAGCCCAACATCATTGGGCTGCAGGGAACACAATTCAGATATCCGAATGCCTGTCGCGAACAAGAGTTCTAGAACTGCAACATCTCGGACAACTACACGATAAGCATATGTATAAGATTTACAGTTGGGTTTTTGTTGATGGAAATCCAATTGACAAAATACTGCTGGCACGGAATACAGTTAGTACACATTGCCGTTTTACAAAGATAACAAGGCTCGATGGAAAGACATTGGCTTCAATACAAGCCAATTATAATCTTTACCTAAAGAAAGACGTGGAGCAGTATATTGCGCTTACGAATGTTGTTGCAGAACATATTCAAACTTCGGTAAATAATATAGCTGAGTGTATTGATAAGCTTCAAAATGGCATCAAGGGAAATCTCATTGCTGTGTTAGGCTTCCTATTGTCTACTGTATTGACGAGCGGGATATCTGGCCGCACATTGGACGATATTTTTACAAAGGATATCATAGCCATTATGTATTTTGTTTTGCTGGGGTCCTTGATATACTGTGCGGTTACGGTTTCAGAGATTATCGCCAAGCAAAAAAGAATATTAAGACAGTACGATGAAATACTAAAGCACTATGAAAAAATATTATCCAAAGAAGATATATGTGAGATTGCTGGAAATGGGGAAACTATAAATAAAGCAAAAAGTGAGTTAAAGTGGGAAATAATCATGTGGGCAACCGTTTGGATTGTTTTCATCTTGATTGCATTTATGGCAATTGATGGATTGGAAAACGGCATGCATTTTTTCGATTACCTGCTTTGTTTTGTAAGAAGAGTATTTCTATCCATAATGCGCAGGGTCTGGAATTTGATTCGGTGAAAATTGTCATTACAAGCGAGGTTGAAGAACAAATTACTTAAAACAGATTTTATACAGCACTATCCGTGCGAAGAATTAGAGCCTATCTGAAAACAAAGTATTCTTGTACTATTTCAACAAAATCCAAATGGAAGCGAGATGGACAAACGCAAGAAAGGACACGGCGGGCTTGTCATAGCGAGTAGCGCCCCTGCGAAAAACCTTGAGTTTGTTGAAGAAGCACTCAATCAGGTGGCGTTCCTTATAAGTGTGGAAATCACAAAACCATGGCTCGACTACATTGCTTTTGGGTGGGATCGTATATGATGCTCCCTGCTCTGCGATATAGGCGCGAATGGACTTTGCTCCATATGCTTTATCTCCCAGAATGTTGCTGCCAGAAATGTTCACTCCCGAAAGCAGATCGATGGCGGCACTGGCATCAAAGATGTTTCCGCCGG
>ENA-UOJL01000373-UOJL01000373.1-human-gut-metagenome-genome-assembly--contig:-P47-NODE-373-length-68734-cov-10.892281_pt1 | contig 68734 bp, 56 predicted proteins | sample MGYA00242347_ERZ723894 | MGnify/ENA metagenome assembly ERZ723894
TAGAAACAAGTAGCGCGTTTAGACCGCTTGATTTCAAGCGCATTTCAAGACCGCCGCTATCGACCACTCAGCCAACTTTCCGTAAAAATTTATCTTATTTATTTTACCAAGATTATCAGTGCTTGTCAATCGTTTTTGATTCATTCATTTTGTTGACAGAATTTTTTTATGGCGGTATAATAAATAAGACTTGCCAGTCGTGTGAGATGGTAGAATGCGGCTCAGCGGGCTGATCAAAAACGAAGCAAGAAACGATAAACACGCGGCGGTTTTGTCTTGGACAAAGCCGCTTTTTTACGGAGGGCGTTATGAAAATTTTGGTGGCGGGACTTGGATTGATCGGAGGAAGCACAGCGAAATCGCTGCGCAGGGTAGGATACTTGGCAGACGGGTTTGACCGCCCGCAGGTATTGCGTGCTGCGGTTGAAGCAAAGGCGATTGCGAAAGCGTGTGAAGATACGAGCGTGTATGACCTTGTTTTTGTGGCGTTGCCTCCGGATGCGGCTATGCGGTTTATGGATGAATCCGTGTTTCAAGACGGGGCGATCGTGGTTGATTTTTGCGGAATAAAAGGAGTAATCGAACAGTTTATTTATGCAAAAAAACGAAATTTCAGATATGTCGGCTGTCATCCGATGGCAGGCAAAGAAGTTTCGGGGTTCGAAAATGCATCGGAAACTCTCTTTGACGGAGCGAGCATGATCCTTGTCAAGAATGAACATACGGATGCCGGCGCGGTTTCACAATTGCTATCCATATATAAAGAGATGGGCTTTTCGATGATTCGCGAATGTACGGCGCAAGAGCATGACAGGAAGATCGCTTATACATCGCAACTGGCACATATTGTCAGCAATGCTTATGTGAAGAGTCCTGAGGCCAACGGATTTTTCGGTTTTACAGGCGGAAGTTTTCAGGATATGACGCGCATCGCAGGGGTGGATGAAAAGATCTGGACCAGGCTTTATATTCTGAACCGCGAAGCGGTAACGGAGCAGCTTGCATTGCTTGTCTCTAAGTTGCAGGAATATTTGGCAGCACTGGAAAGAGGGGACGAATCTGCCTTGTGTGCTCTTTTGAAAGAAGGCCGTTTGCGGAAAGAAGAGCTGGATACGGAAAAAAAGATCATCTGAGCCGAAGCGCTGTCGGAAATAAGGTTGAATACGAATAATTTATTTTTTTACAAAATCCGACAGAATAGCATCATTCTAAACAAATTATTTTACAATTTGCACAAAATATAGTATAATAAATATGGGGTAGAATACAGTGGGTTTGAGCCGGAGGTGGACAGGCACAGATGAAAGGCGGGACAGCTGAATATAAAGCGGTGCTGCGGACGCAGAGCGAAGAGGGAACGGAACGAATCATCGCGAAAGCGGAGCGTACGGCGGACGGCGCATACAGCTTTGAAAAAGAAGACGTCATGTTTCGCGTTAAGGCGACAGGCGATGGGGTTTTGATCGAACGCCGAGGTGAAATGGCATACGAACTGACGTTGTTGTCAGGGCAGAAGACGAAAGTCAGGATAATGACATCGTTCGGAGAAGTGGACGCGCAAGCGACTGTAAAGCGGCTGCAAGTGCAAGAAGCGGACGGACGTACTGACATTTCTTGCGACTATGTTTTGGATTTTTCAGGATATGCACAGTATCATGAGATACATTTTTCAGCAAAAAGAATGAAATGTAAAGGAGAGGAAGGGGATGAAAGTTGAGTATCTGGGACATTCAAGTTTTTTGATTACGGCGGCTGACGGTACAAAATTGGTAACGGATCCTTATACGGGAATCGGTTATGAGATGCCGGCAGTGGAAGCGGATTATGTAACATGCAGCCATTTTCATTTCGATCACGGGTATACGCAGGGAGTTCACGGGTATCGGGAAGTGATATCGGAACCGGGAGAATACCGTTGCGGCGGGATTCGTCTGACGGGGTACGGTAGCTTTCATGACGAAGTGAAAGGTGCCAAGCGAGGCAAGAACGTTATATTTGTGATGGAAGCGGACGGAAAGCGTATTTGCCATATGGGGGACATCGGAGAGCGGATTTCGGATTCTTTGGCTGCAAAGCTGAAAGATTTGGATCTTTTAATGTTGCCGATCGGCGGCGTATATACGATCGATGCGAAAGGAGCGTTGGAGCTGATCGAAAGGCTGCAGCCGAAAGCGGCATGTGCGATGCATTTTAATTGCAAAGACTGTACGCTGGACATAGACCCCGCAAGCGTTCTGGAAAATCTGACGGACAGGTGTGAACACATCGGCAGTGGGATTCCGTTGGAAGGGCATTCGGGGAAGATATGGATACCAGAGAGGAAATGACATGGAAGAAAAGCAGTTGCTGGAGATTTTTGGAGCAGCGTATTCGCATCTGAACGGAAAGAATATTTATGAAGTGCGGAATCTGGCGCGGGCATTCGGGGTGAATGCTCCGACTTCGGAACGCAAGCATGCGCTGATATTGCGGATCATCGGGGTCGCGTCGGGAATGAGCGATCCGGAACAGCGCAGTCATCGCGGCGCGCGCGTGAAGGCGAGCGACGCATCGGGGGAAAGCATAGCGCAGCTGCAGGCCATCATCGATGACTGCAAGAGAAATCTGCCTTATGATTATCATGCTGTGGAACCGGGGAAAAGCAGTTTTCATGACAGTGCGGAAGCACCCCGCAGACATAGTTACGCGGATGAAGCGTGTTCAGGTATTGTTGAGAATTTCGGAGCGGGATTATGGCGGCTTTGTCCGCAGAATGATGATACGTATCAGGATTTTCCTGTTATAGAAGAGAAACTGATCAAAGAATTCAATATACGGGAAGGAGATATGGTCAGCGGATATGTCGTGCAGCCGCAGGGAGAGAAGCCGCAGCTTGTGCAGATAGCCGCAATAGAAAACAGGCCTCCCGTATTTGTGGAGCGGCGCAGGTTTGAAGAGCTTGCGGCAGAATATCCGAACGAACGGTTCGATCTTTCGAAATCAGAGAATCCTGCTCTTCGGGCGGCGGATATTTTGTGCCCGGTCGGAAAGGGGCAGCGTGTGCTGTTGCTTGCTGCATCGGGTACAGGAAAGACCGTGTTTTTGCAAGAGTTCGGGAAAAGTGTGGCGGATAAAGCGCAGGTTATCTATCTTTTATTGGGACAGAGGCCGGAGGAGAACGGTGAATTCAGGGCGGCGGTGCCGGGCAGCTATGTTTTTTCAGAGGCTTTTGACAGTACATTTGCCAAGAGAATGCGGGCGGCTCGTCTGGCGGCGGAGCGTGCGAAGCGGCTTGCCGAGGCGGGAAAAGACGTCGTGTTGCTTGTGGATTCACTGAGTGCATATGTTCAGGCAGCGGAAAAGCAGAGCGGCGATCGGGAAAGCGGATTACTGGCAGGGAAAAAGTTGTTTGCTCTTGCCAGAAAAATTTCCGCAGGCGGGTCATTGACGGTGATCGCAACATATCCGGATGCGGAGTGCGGCACGGCGCCTGCAAAAGACGAGTTTGAATCGGCCGCGAATGCGGTATTCTGTTTCAGTCGGAAAACGGCGGCAGAGGGGATCATACCCGCGTTTGATTTTTCGCGTTCTTTTACCAAGCGTTCGGAGCAGTATTCACAGGAATATGATAAGGAATTTGTGCGGAGATTGCGCAGTGCCGCCGAGGAAACGGGTACGGCAGGCGTGCTTTCGCTGATAGAAAAAAATGAGGAGTGAAGCGGGAATGGTTGCAAAGTATTATGTGGGGATCGATCTGGGCGGAATGAGCGCCAAGGCGGGGTTATTTGACGCCGCAGGTAAGCTGATCGTTAAGGACACGGTCAAAACGAGCAAAGAAGACGGGTATACGGCGACGGTATCCAAGCTTGCAGGATTGGTAAAGAAAGTTTGTGAAAAGGGCAATGCAGCGCTTTCGTCGCTTTGCGGTGTGGGTGTCGGATCTCCGGGGATCATCAACGGGAAGGATGGCGTTGTTTTATCTTGGACCAATTTCGGCTGGGAGAATAAAAGCCTTGCGGCGGATCTTTCAAGAGAACTGAACGGGCTGAACGTAAAGATTTCCAATGACGCAAATGCGGCGGCGCTGGGCGAAGCGCGGTTCGGTGCGGGCAAGAAATATGAAAACAGTATCTTTATTACGTTAGGCACGGGCGTCGGAAGCGGGATCATACTGAACGGAAAGATTTTTGAAGGATTCCGAGGCGGAGCGGCGGAAGCAGGGCATATGACGTTGGTTGTCGGAGGAATTCCCTGTCCGTGCGGCAGACGCGGCTGTTTTGAACAATACGCATCTGCATCGGCGTTAATACGGGATACAAAACGGGCAATGTTTGAACATAAAAATTCTTCCATGTGGAAGCTGGCGGGTTCGCCCGAACAGGTAGACGGCAGAACGGCGTTTACGGCAGCCAAAGAGGGCGATTCGGCGGCGCGGGAAGTGGTCAAAAATTACATAATGTATTTAAGTGAAGGAATTCTTAATTTGGTAAACTTATTCCGTCCGCAGGCGATCATTGTCGGCGGGGGCGTATCGGGCGAAGGGGATTATCTGTTGCAGCCGGTCCGCAAATATGTGGATGAGCATTTGTTTGTAGGATTTGACAGGATTCCGTTGGCGATTGTGCGCGCAGACCTGGGAAATGACGCAGGAATGTGGGGCGCGTGCGCGTTGGTGTTGGATGACTGAACGTAAATTTTTTCAAGTATTTCGTAAAAAGAAGCAGAAAGTGATCGGGCTTGCGTTGGGGAGCGGCGGAGCAAAAGGCATGGCGCATTTGGGAGCTCTGCAGGCATTTGCGGAAAACGGAATTGTATTTGATGTGTTTGCCGGAACGTCGGCGGGGGCGATCGTGGGCGCATTGAGCGCGCGCGGTTACAGTTCTCAGGATATCGTAGGGTTAATGACGGGTTCGGCGTACGGCGGAGCGGTGATCGGTGCGATGCTGAAAGGCAGTTTGGAACCTGTAGTGCCGGTTGTGGATGATGCGCTGGGCGGATGTGATATTTCCGAATTGGAAAAGCCGTTTTGTGCGATCGTTACAAAGGTTTCGGACGGTACCCAGAGAATGCTGACGGAAGGAAATGCGGCGCGTGCAGTATTGGCGTCTTCATCCATGCCTCCTCTTTTTCAGGGTTTGGAGATTGACGGAGAAAAGTATGCGGACGGAGCATTCTGCAATGCGATTCCCGCCGATGCGGCGCGCATGCTGGGAGCTGATTTTGTGATCGGTATCGCATTATCTCCGGCGGAAAGTTACAGAGAAACGCAGTTTGTAACGTCGGACGGCGGCAGAAAGACGATACGGCAGACCGGATTTGAGAAGTGCGATATTCTGCTGGAGCCGGATCTGAAAGACTTTAAGCCGATCGATATTCAATACGGTGCGCAGATGTATGATATCGGATATACATGTGCACAGGATCGGATGGGTGAGATCCTGCGGGCGTTGCACGGCAGGAAATAGGGCTTTTCGCAATCTGTTTAAAAATAAGAGGCCCAGGCTCAGTCAAAATTTCGTGATAAGTTTTACAAAAGCGTAGAAAAAATGTGGAAAGTTACAAAAGAGGCAGATAACGCAGACAGGATAAGTAAGGCGTTGTCGGGAACGGGGAGTGCGGGTCGCAAAAACAAGCGGTTCGTACGAAGAATATTGGTGCTGGTGATCGCCGCGGTGGTTCTTATGACAGCGATCATGATGGATCGGTTCATGTTTCCGCTGGCGTATGTATGGGCGTTGACGGAGCAGCCGAAACTTTCGAAACGTGAACCGGGCGAGATGCGCATTCATTTTCTGGATGCAGGACAGGGAGATTGCACTCTGATCGAATTTCCGGACGGAAAGACGATGCTGATCGATGGCGGAGACGGTACGGAAAGCGGTACCAGGAGCATACTTGGGTATTGCTTTGCGCTGGGGATCCGTGAATTTGATTATATTTTGCTGACGCATACCGATTCGGACCATGCCGGCGGGCTGGATGATGTGCTGCGCTGTTTCGGTGCAAAGAAGGTTTTTATCCCATATGCGGAAGACGAAAATGTGAATGCGGCATTTGCGTCGTTTGCCAAAGCATTGAAAGATACGGGAACGGATACGGAGATCTCGCATACTCTGCAGACGGTGTATTCGGAAGATTCGGATTGCTTTTATTATGGGATGTGGCTGTCTCCGTTTTCTCCGGAAATTGACGGCAGTTTTTATAACGGACAAGACGGCGTTTCCGATTCCGAAGCGGTCAACGATACTTCGGCGGTCGTGTATTTTGAATATGCGGGCAGGCGACTGCTATTGACGGGCGATGCGTCGGAACGAGTGGAGAACAAGATCGTCGACGATTACAAAGCGACAGACGGGGTTATATTCGAATTGGAAGCGGAGACCGATCGCGGAAGCGTGATTATGGCGCCGCGGTTGGAGAACTTGGATTTTCTGAAGGCAGGGCACCACGGAAGTTCTTCTTCGACAGGGGAGAAATTGGCGCAATACTGTAAGCCCGCGGAAATATTTATCAGTTGTGGGGCGGGTAATACATACGGACACCCGAATCTGACGCCGATTGCGAATCTGGAGAACGCTTTTCCGGAAACAGAGTTTTATCGGACGGACGAAATGGGAAATATACTATTGACAATAGAGCGGGACGGGAGTTATCGGATAACTTCTGTCAGCCGATAACAAAAAGGCGGAAAGAAAAAATGATCAGATGGATGACGAGCGGAGAATCGCACGGCAGGGCGCTTACGGCAATTATAGAAGGATTGCCTTCCAATCTTGAAATTGATACGGAAGAGATCAATCGGTATCTGGCGATGCGTCAGAGCGGATACGGCAGGGGTGCAAGACAGAAAATCGAATCGGACACGGTGCAGATATTGTCGGGGGTTCGAAACCGACTGACGTTGGGCAGTCCCGTATGTCTGACGGTAGAAAACAAAGACTATAAAAACTGGGAAGAATATATGTCTCCGTACGGTGCGGATGTAACGGCGAGGCGGCTCACCAAAGTCCGTCCCGGGCATGCAGATCTTTCCGGAATTCTCAAATACGATCAGACGGATGCTCGGAATATTTTGGAGCGCGCTTCCGCCAGAGAGACTGCGGTACGAGTGGCGGCAGGCACCGTTGCGCGCATGTTTTTGCGTGCACTCGGCGTAGAAGTGAGCGGATATGTGCGGTCTGTGGCGGATATTTCGGATGAAAAGGAATATTCGTTCGAGCAATTGAAGGACGTTAAGAACAGCGAATTGTTCATGCCGGATCCCGTCGTTTGCGAGCGTGCGAAACGTCGCATCGATGAGATCAAAGAAGATAAGGATACAGCAGGCGGGATCGTGGAGATACGCGTAAAGGGTTTAAAGAGCGGGTTCGGCAACTGTATGAGCTACGGTGAAAAACTGGACGGACACCTGGCGGGTGCTTTGATGGGGATCCAGGCGATCAAAGGTGTGGAAATCGGATTGGGTTTTGAAGCGGCGCGCCGCCGCGGAAGCGCAGTTCATGATGAAATATATAAGGAAAACGGCAAGTTTATCAGAAAGACGAACAGAGCCGGCGGGATCGAAGGGGGAATGTCCAACGGAGAAGAGATCGTGCTTCGGGCGGCGATGAAGCCGATCCCCACACTCATGCGCGGTCTGAATACAGTGGATTTCAGTACGGGCGAAGCATGCCGTGCCGCAACGGAACGGAGCGATGTCTGTGCGATCTGCGCATGCGAGATCGTGGCGGAAAGCACGGTTTGTTTTGCGCTTGCACAAAAAGTCCAGGAGCGCCTCGGCGGCGACAATATGCGCGAAATAAAGGAAAGATACGCTTTGCTTCCCTGAGCTTTTTAAGCCAAGCAAATTGCAAGAAGCTCGGGAAAAGCGGGCATACTGACAGATCCGCAGGCCAAAAAAACGAGCCTGCAACAAAGAATGATTAACAGGATAAAAAAATGCAGATCATAGAAGTTCATACAAAATCCCGCCCGAGCGCAGTTTATTGCGGGGAAGGAGCATACGAACAGGCGCGGCAGTTTTTAAAGGATAAAGAAGCTTTTATCGTTACGGATACAAACGTGTTCCGTATTTACGGCGAGAAATTGAAAAAAGATTTTCCTGCGGCGGAAATTTGTATCGTAAAAGCGGGAGAACGCAATAAAAATAAGAATACGTTATTTCAGATTTTGGACGAGATGCTTCAAGCGCAGTTGCACCGCAATTCAGTGGTTGCGGCGGTCGGCGGCGGCGTCGTGGGAGACATGGCAGGATTTGCGGCGTCTGTATATATGCGAGGCACAAGGCTCGTGCAGATCCCGGCGACGTTGCTGGCACAGGTGGACAGTTCCGTGGGCGGAAAAACGGCGATCGACTATGGCGGCGTGAAAAATGTGTTGGGGGCATTTTATCAGCCGGAATTTGTTTTTTGCGATCCCATGTTTTTGAAGACTTTGCCGCCCCGTGAGATGAAGTGCGGTTGGGGCGAAATTATAAAAACGGGTGTTTTGGACGCAGATATAGGGGATCGTATTCTTAAAAATTCGTCGAAATTGTCGGATATGGCTTTTTTGAAAGATATTGTGGCGGATTGTGTTCGGTTTAAAGCAAATATCGTGGAACAGGACGAAACGGAGCAGAGCGGACTTCGGAAATGCCTGAATCTCGGGCACACGACGGGGCACGCTCTCGAACTGGAATACGGCAGGCGTTCGCACGGGGAATATGTGCTGATCGGTATGTGGCTGGAAAGCCTGATCGCCGAGCGGGAGAAAGTGAGCACGGCAGAAAATTCTCGGCGTGTGAGAGAGCTTGTCGCGCTTGCGGAAAAGAAAATTCCTGTGTTTGAAAACGCCGCTTCGGTCGTGAAATATGCTCTGCTGGATAAAAAGAACTCGGAAAAGGGAATTGTTTCCATGATCTTATCGAAGGCGCGCGGGAAATATACGGAATATACTCTTTCGGCGGATCGGTATGCCGAATATCTAGCAATGCTGCAGGAGAAACGCTCATGAGGATCGAAAGCAAGGAAACATTTTGTGGAATTTTCCAAATTCCCGGGGATAAATCCATCACGCATCGGGCGGTCATGTTCAATGCGGCGGCGGAAGGTTGTGCAGTGATCACGAATGCGCTTCTTGGGGAAGATTGTCTTTCGACGATCGCGTGTATGCGTGCGCTCGGGGCGGATATCCGCATGCAAGACGGAACGGTATATGTGAAGGGTACGAAAGAATTTTGCGATGCGGAATGCGATTGCGGAAACAGCGGCACGACGATGCGGCTTCTGATGGGGCTGACCGCGGGCAGAAATATTGATGTTAAATTTACGGGCGATGCATCCCTTTCAAAACGTCCGATGGAGCGGGTTGCCGCGCCTTTGCGGCTTCTCGGGGCGGACGTGGAAACGACGAACGGCACGGCACCCGTATATGTGCGGCGCAGTGTCCTGAAAGGCTGCGAAGTGGATACGAAGGTCGCCAGCGCGCAGGTCAAAAGTGCCCTGATACTGGCGGCGCTCGGCGCGGAAGGAAAGACGACGGTTTGCGAACCGTTGAAGTCGCGCGATCATACGGAGCGTATGCTCGCGGCGATGGGGGCGGACATTCACACGGAAGGAAACCGCGTTACGGTAGGAAAGAGCGACCTGCATTGTGTGGATGTGGATGTGCCCGCCGATATATCGAGTGCGGCGTACTTTATGGCGCTGGGGGCGTTGCTGGGCGAGACCGTCTGTAAAAATGTGGGAGTCAATCCTACCCGCACGGGAATTTTAAAGGTGTTTGACCGCATGAATGTGCGTTATTTTCTGGAAAACGAACGCACGGTATGCGGAGAGCCCGTGGCGGACATACGGGTAAAAAAGTCGGAGCTTCGCGCGGTAAAGCTGGAACGGGATATCATGCCGTCGCTGATCGACGAATTGCCCGTGATCGCGGTGCTCTGCGCGTTTGCGGAAGGCGAAAGCGTGATCCGCGGAGCGGAAGAACTGCGCGTAAAAGAGAGCGATCGGATCGAGACGACGGCAAATATGCTGAATGCTTTGGGTGGCGATTGCAAGACATTGCCGGACGGATTTGTGATCAACGGGAAGAAGAGCCTTCGCGGCGGGATTGTGGATGCGTGTGCCGACCACAGGATCGCGATGAGCGGCGCGGTTGCGCTGACGGCGAGTGAGGAAGACGGAGAGATCATCGGTGCGGAATGCGTCAATATTTCCTTTCCGCAGTTTTATTCCATGCTTTCCAAAGCGAAATAGTGTCGGATCATGAAATGTCGAAAAAATATGCGGAAGTTTTACGGAAAACGGAGGCGGATATGTTAAAACTTGCTTTGATCGGGAAGGATGTTTCGAAATCGGACAGCGCAAAAATGCATACGTTTGATCTGAAAGAAATGGGAAGCGGCTGCACGTATGAGCTGATTTCGTTGGCAAAAGAGGATTTTGACAGCTGTGTAAAAAAACTTTTGGCGGAATATGATGCATTCAACGTAACGATTCCGTATAAACTGGATATCATCCCGTACCTGAAAGGATTAAAAGGGGATGCCAAGACGTTCGGCGCGGTAAACCTGGTCAAAGACGGGATGGGATACAATACGGACGGCGAAGGTTTTATGCTGATGATGAAGAACAACGGCATAGAGGTTGAAGGGAAAAAAGTATTGGTGCTGGGCGCCGGCGGTGCAGGCAGGAGCGTGGTAAAAAAACTTTCCGATGCAGGGGCGCAGGTATTCGTCTATGACCTGAAAACGGAAAATGCGCAGGAGCTTCAGCGCGAGTTCGGCAACCTGACGGTTTTAAAGCAGCTTTCCCCGGAAGATTATTTTATGATCGTAAACGTTACGGGTGTAGGGATGCATAAAACGGAAGGCAAATCCCCGGTGGGCGAGGATATTCTGTCGCATTGTGAAGCGGCGGTCGATCTGATCTATGTGCCCCGCAAGAGTGAATTTTTGCGGATTGCGGAGACGCTCGGGAAGAAGATCGTAAACGGGGAAGGCATGTTGTTTTATCAGGCATATTACGGAGATTGTATTTTGCTGGGGCGTGATCCGGATGCGGCGGAAGCGAAAAAACTGTTTGAGGAATACCGGAAAAAGTTTGCGGACTGAAAGAAAAATTACGAAACGGAAAAAGGAGAAGGGATCCATGAAACTGCTGATTCTCAACGGGGTGAACCTGAACATGACGGGCAGACGCGAGCAGGGCGTATACGGAACGCAGACGCTGGAAGATATCAATGCGGAAATTGCGGCTTACTGCAAAGCGCGCGGAGCGGAATGTGAATTTTACCAGAGCAATCTGGAAGGAGAGATCTGCACGAAGATACAGACAAGCGATGCGGACGGGATCATTCTGAATGCGGGCGCGTTTACGCATTACAGCTATGCAATCCGCGATGCGATCGCGTCGGTGAATACACCTGTCGTGGAAGTGCATATGTCCAATGTTCACAAAAGGGAAGAGTTTCGGCATAAGTCGGTCATTTCGGAAGTATGCCGCGGTACGATTTTAGGGTTTGGCAAAAACAGTTACATTTTGGCAGCGGAGAGTTTTTTGTTATGAATATTGTACTTTGCGGAATGATGGGAGCAGGCAAGACGACGGTCGGGATCCGCATTTCCGAGCTGAGCGGAATGCGTTGGTATGATACGGACGATCTGATCACACAGCGGTACGGCAGTATACCGGGTATTTTTGAGTTTTACGGAGAAGCACGGTTTCGCGAAATTGAAACGGAAGTTGTCCGAAGCGTGGCGGGAGAAGAGAATTGCGTGATATCAACGGGCGGCGGATGCGTGCTGAAACCGGAAAATTCGGCGGCATTCAAGGCAGGCGGCGGGAAAATAGTCTTTCTGAAAGTGGATATCAATGTATTGTTTGAGCGGACCGGGCATACGGGAGACGAGCGTCCGCTTTTGAAAAACACGACGTTTGAAAAGATGAAACAGCTGCTCGATCAGAGAACGCCTGTCTATGAAGGATGTGCGGATTATACCGTAGACACGAACGGTATGAGCATAGACGAGGTGGCGCGGAATATTTTAAAGAAATTTGAAATTCCCGTGCGGGGCGAAAAATGAGCACGGTTCTGGTTACGGGAGGATCGCGCGGTATCGGCAGAGCAATTTGCGTTTCGTTTGCAAAAGCAGGGTACGATATAGCTTTTTGTTATCAAAAGGATGAAAAGAGTGCGAAAGAAACGCTGGAACTTATCCGAAAAGCAGGCGGAGAGGCGAGCGTATTCTGCTGTGATGTATCGGATGAAAAACAGGTGGAAGAAATGTTTTCTTCCGTGTTCGGGCTGGAAATATTGGTGAACAACGCAGGGATAGCCTCTTTCGGTTTGATCCAGGATATGCCGCTTTCCGAATGGAACAGGGTATTTTCGATAAATATGACGGGCGCTTTCTTATGCACGCGCGCGGCGATCCCGAAACTGCGAAGCCGCGGAGGTTGCATCATCAACGTTTCTTCCATGTGGGGAGAAGTCGGTGCGTCGTGCGAAGCGGCGTATTCGGCGAGTAAAGCTGCATTGATCGGGTTCACGAAAGCGGCGGCAAAAGAATTGGGGCCTTGCGGGATCCGCGTCAATGCGGTTTCCTGCGGCATGATCGAAACACAGATGAATGCTCGTTTTTCAGCCGAAGAGGTGGCGGCGTTTACGGACGCGATCCCTTCGGGCAGACAGGGCTTGCCAGAAGAAGTTGCTCAGGCGGTTCGCTTTCTTGCCGAAAGCAAATATATAACAGGTGAGATCCTGCGCGTCAACGGCGGCGCAGTGATCTGAAAAAGATATGCTGAGCCTGCCGCCGCACCGAAAAATCGGTGCGGCGGCTAAAATTCTTATAAAAAATTTTCACATAAAAAAAGGGTTTTAAAAGATTTCGTCGAAATTATTATTATACAGGGTTACAGGCCGAAAAAGAGAAGGAAAGGGGGGTAGAGATGCGCCGTTTTGATATCAAGGACCGTACATATAAAGCGGAAGAAATGTTTCTTTCGGAATATGCCTGCAAATCCAGGGATACCAAGGGCAGAGAACGGGAAGAAACGCCCTGCAATATGCGCACCGATTTTCAGCGCGACCGCGACAGGATCATATACAGCAAAGCTTTTTTGCGGCTGAAGAACAAGACGCAGGTGTTTTTTTCGCCGGAAGGCGACCATTTCCGTACGCGTATGACGCACACAATCGACGTTTCGCAGATCGCTCGTTCGATCGCTCGGTCTTTGGCTTTGAATGAAGATCTGGCGGAAGCGATCGCATTGGGTCATGACTTGGGGCATACGCCGTTCGGGCATGCAGGCGAACGCGTTTTGAATTCGCTGTCGCCGAACGGTTTTTCGCACAATGTGCAGTCGCTTCGTGTCGTGGACGTGTTGGAGAAAGAAGGGAAAGGGCTGAATCTGACCTTTGAAGTGCGCGACGGTATAATAAATCATAAAAAAAGCGGCAATCCTGCGACATTGGAAGGAAAGGCGGTATCGTTGGCAGATCGGATCGCCTATGTGAATCATGATATTGAGGATGCGATCCGTGCCGGACTTTTGCGGTCGGAGGATCTGCCGAAGAAAGAAGTCGCCGTGCTGGGGGCAAGCTCGCGAGATCGGATCAACACCATGATCACGTCTATTTATGAAAACAGTGTGGGAAAGAACCGCGTCGCAATGGGCGAGCGGGAAGCGGAAGCGCTGGAAAATCTGCGGGCGTTTATGTTTGACAAAGTGTATATTACGCCCACGTCCATGAAAGAAGAAGAGCGGGCAAAGCGAATGCTTTCGGGGATGTATGAATATTTCAAAGCAAATAAGGACAGGCTTCCGGCGTTTTATCTGGAGCTTTCCGAGCGGTATCCGCTGGAGCAGGTAATTTGTGATTATCTGTCTTCCATGACGGACAAGTTTGCAATAGCAGTATTCGAATACATCTTTGTTCCGCGCAGTTGGGCGTTGACGGAAAAAGATATTGAGGATATCTGAAGCCTGTCGGGCTGGCAGAATATTTGAAACAGAGGAATGAGGAGTATATGGCAAAGGGACTGGATCCTGAATTTTTGTCGCAACTAAAGAGTAAGAATAATCTTGTCGAGATCGTCGGAAATTATGTTTCGCTGGAGCGTAAGGGCGGAAACTGGTGGGGACGATGTCCGTTTCATCACGAAAAGACGCCGTCGTTTACGGTAAACGAAGAAGGACAGTTTTATCATTGTTTCGGGTGCGGCGTTTCGGGAGATGTGATCACGTTTATCCGCGAAATCGAATCGGTGGATTTTATGGATGCCGTAGAGATGTTGGCGGAACGGGCGAAACTTCCGATGCCGGAAATGAATTTTGATACCGAAAAGGTCATTGAACAGAAGAAAAAACGGGACAATATACTCAAGGTTTTGCGCGAAAGCGCGCATTTTTACCTGAACAATCTCAATTCCGGGCATGCGGACGCGCATATTCAATATATTTTATCGAGAAAAATTTCTGCACCGGTGGTCCGCAAATTCGGACTGGGTGCATCGTTGGATTTTATTAGTCTGCCGCAGTATCTTTTGGACAAAGGGTATTCGCGCGAAGATATCATTGACAGCGGTGCGGTGATCGAATCGGAGAAAAACAAGCGTCTGGTGGATGCGCAGGCGGAGCGCCTGATCTTTCCGGTGATCAATGCCATGGGAGATGTGGTTGCTTTCGGCGGCCGCGTGCTGGAAAAGACAGATTTTGCAAAGTACAAGAACACGCGCGAGACGATGGTGTTCAATAAGAGCAAGAATTTATACAATATCAATCAAATCAAGAAGCAAAAGAAGGCGGGAGTCCTGAAAGACATTATCATGGTGGAAGGATATATGGACACGATTTCTTTGTTTCAGACAGGGTTTGAAAATGTAGTGGCGAGTATGGGGACGGCGCTGACGAAGGAGCAGGCGCGGCTTGTAAAGCGGTATGCCGACAACGTGTATATCAGTTATGACGGAGACTTTGCGGGGCAGAAAGGAGCGATCCGCGGATTGGAGATCCTGCGGGACGAGCAGGTGAACGTGCGGGTGGTACCGCTGCCCGAAGGGCTGGACCCGGACGATGTGATCAAGCGCCGCGGAGCGGAAGGGTATCAGAGTTGTTTGGACAAAGCGATGCCGTTGATCGATTTTAAGCTGCAGGTGCAAAAGCACGGGCTGGATCTTACGAAGACGGAGGACAAGCGTGCCTATATAGCAGCTGCGCTGAAGGTGATCGCGGAAGCGGACAGTGAGAGCGTGAAGGAAGATCTGCTCAAACGGCTGCGTGATGAAACGGGGATGACTTACGAATCGCTGCGGCGTGATCTGGAAAATGTTCCGCAGCAGCGGGAAGAATCGGAGATACGGGAACCCGTGCATCGGGAAGACGGATCGGACGGAAAACTGAAAGCATGCCGATTTATATTGGCATCCGTGCTATTTGGCGCGAAATATGCGAAAAATTTTGATATTTCGGGTGTCAAATTCGACAATCCTGTGCATAATACTATCGCGGAATATGTCAAAGCGCGGCAAAAAGCGGGGGAACCGATACGAGCGAGTGCGATTTTCGACATTGTGGACGAAAACGAACCCGAGCTTTCGCAGATTCTTGACCTGAGTGTGGGAGAGAGCCTGACGGGGCCGGGAGCGGAACGATATTTTCATGATTGCGTGCAGACACTGGAGCGTGCGCGCGTTGAAGCGGAGCTGGAGCGGCTGAGCAGGCTGTGCGATGCGGAGACGGATCTTGCAAAAAAGCGAGAGATCACGCGTGAGATCCTGCGGCTGACCATTGAACTGAAAAATTTTTAACATAAGCGGAGGACAGCAGAAAAACAAAATGAGTGTATCCGAACAGAAACTGAATGACATACTTAAACAGATCATCAGTGAATATCGGCAGAAGGGCAGTATTTCGACCAATGTGCTGTGTGATATTCTGGAAAAAATTGATACAAGTCCCGACCAAATCGATTATATTTACAAATCGATCGGAGAAGCGGGAATTCAGATCGTAGACGAAGACGAGCGCGACCGCGAACTCTTTGAACAGGCACTGCGCGACATCGGGCTGGACGATCCGGTCAAGATGTATCTGAAAGATATCGGCAGGGTGCCGCTGCTATCGGTGGATGAAGAGATCGAGCTGGCGCGCAAGATGCAGGAAGGCGACGAAGCGGCGAAGAAACGCTTGTCGGAGGCAAACCTTCGACTTGTCGTTTCCATTGCAAAGCGGTATGTCGGGCGCGGGATGCTGTTTTTGGATCTGATCCAGGAGGGCAATCTCGGATTGATGAAAGCGGTGGAAAAATTTGATTATCAGAAAGGATTCAAGTTTTCCACGTATGCGACGTGGTGGATCCGCCAGGCGATCACGCGCGCGATCGCGGACCAGGCTCGAACGATCCGTATTCCCGTGCATATGGTGGAGACGATCAACCGTCTGACGCGTGCTTCACGTATTTTGCTGCAGCAGCTGGGCAGGGAACCGACGCCGGAAGAAATCGCAAAAGAACTGAATATGCCGGTCGACCGCGTCCGTGAGATTCAAAAGATCGCACAGGATCCTGTCTCTTTGGAGACCCCGATCGGCGAGGAAGAAGATTCCCATCTTGGAGATTTTATTGAAGACGATCGCGCGATCACGCCGTCCGATTCGGTTGCTTTCACGATGCTGAAAGAACAGCTTTTGGGCGTGCTGGACACGCTTACGCCCCGGGAAGAAAAAGTGTTGCGCCTGCGTTACGGGATCGACGACGGAAAGCCCCGCACACTGGAAGAAGTGGGCAAGGAGTTCAATGTAACGAGGGAGCGCATCCGTCAGATCGAAGCGAAGGCGCTGCGTAAACTGCGCCATCCTTCCCGCAGCAAGAAGCTGAAGGATTTTCTTGACTGATGAAACTTTCTTTGCGGTTGCAGACTCTCTGTAGTGAGATCCGTGCTTGCAAGATATTTGCGGATGTCGGGTGCGATCACGGGTATTGCGCGGAATTTGTACTGCGGCAAGGTCTTTGCGAGCGTTGTTATATTTCGGATATCAGTGCGGCGAGCCTTGCGAAAGCGGAGAAACTGCTTTCCGCATACATAGAGGCGGGGACGGTCAAAAGCTTTTGCTGTGCGGGGCTGGAACTTGTGCCGAAGGATGCGGAGCAGGTATTGATCGGCGGAATGGGCGGCGAAGAGATCATCGGGATTTTAAAAGACGGTTTTTTGCCGCAAAGATTGGTTTTGCAACCGATGAAAAACTCTTCAAAGCTGCGGGAATATTTGTTGATAAACGGCTATGCGCTGACGCGCGACTATACGTTTTTTGACGGAAAATTTTACGATGTTATCTGTGCTCAAAAAGGCGGTGCGGTGCGAAAATACGATGAACGTACCTTGCTTTTCGGGTACGATAATCTGAATTCCCCGACGAAAGATTTTGTGATGTTTCTGCAAGCTGAGATCGGAAAATGCCGTGAGCAGTTGAGCGCTGCGGGAAAAGAGATTCCTGCGGTGAAGAACCGATGTGTACTTTTGACGGAGATTTTGCATGAAGCTGAAAGAAATTTATGAAAAGATCGACGCTCAGTTTCCGAAGAAACTGAGCGACGAATACATAGCGTCGTACGGCGGGCATGACAACAGCGGTATATTGCTGGACGGCGGTAAAGAAATCGCAGGGGCGGTTTTTTCGCTGGATCTTTCCCAAGGAGCGCTGGATGCCGCGCTTGAAAACGGGTATAATTTGATCGTAACGCATCATCCTGCGATTTTTTATCCTGTTTCGGGGCTTCGTGCGGACGATCCGCTTGGGGCGCGTATTCTGCGCGCGGCGGAGAACGGGATCGGAATTATTTCCATGCACCTGAATCTGGACTGCGCGGAAGGCGGGATTGATGAAAGCCTGGCGCGTGCGGCCGGCGGGAAAGGAGAGCTCGTCCCGCAAGAAAAGCTGGTAAAAGGCGGCTACGGCAGGATTTATGATGTGGACGAGACCGCTTTTTCGGTTTTTGTACAGCATTTGAAGGATGCGTTGTGCACGGAGCGAGCATTTGTGTACGGAGAAGAGCGGATGATCACGCGCGCGGCGTCTTTTTGCGGGGCAGGCGTGGATGCGGGCGCGATCGCGTCGGCAAAGCGAGCGGGAGCGCAAGTGATCGTTTCTGCGGATATAAAACACAATTTTATTTGCGATGCGATGGAGTCGGGCCTGAATGTAGTGCAATTAACGCATTATGCAAGCGAAAATTATGGATTTAAGAAAATTTATCAGGAACTTAAAGACAAACTGGGTGTGCCTTGCGTGTTTTATGAAGACCGGTTTATGCTTTAAGAGCGGAGGTGTAAAATGATAGACGATTTGTTGAGATACCAGGAGGCAGACGGGAAACTTCGCGCGGTGGAGCAAGCGATTTCGGCTACGGAAGAGCGAAAAAAGTATATGACGTCGCGTAAATTTTTGTCGGAAAAGGCGCCTGAAAAACTGGAAGCTCTGGATGCAAAGGCGGCGGAAATACGCCATTTGTATGAACAACTCGAAAAGAAGTATAAGGAAATTGCCGATACGATCAAGGATTATGAAAATCTGGATGAAATGATCGGTGAGCAGGGCGGAGAAATTTCCTTCTATAAAAAGAATGCCACGCAGATCTCGGATAATCTGCGCGGATTGAAAACGGAAATCAATAAGCTTGCGTCGATGATCGAGGCGGCGTCGGCGGAATACCAGACGGTGAAAAAGCAGACGATTGCCATGCAGCGCCAGTACAAGGAATACAAGGAAAAATATGCGGAAATAAAAGAATCGCATGCAGCGGAGATTGCCGAGATCGAAGCGGAGATGAAAAAACTGGCTGAGAAAGTTCCGAAAGATCAGCTGGAAAAGTATAACGCCAAGCGCCGTGAAAAATTATATCCCGTTGTTTGTGAGGTAAAGGACAACCGCTGTCCGCAGTGCGGAATGGAGCTTTCCATTGCCGAACTTTCCAAACTGGCGGAAGGAACGCCCATCGAGTGCGACAGCTGCCGCAGGACGCTTTTCAAAAGAAAATAGCGTACAGCGGATTTGAAAGGGTGAAAAAAAGAATTTTTGCTTGAGTTACAGGGTGAATTTAAAAAATCTGTTTGTGAAAATTCGTTAAAAAATTACGCATAAATATGATCTGATCAGCCCAAGGGCAGGCGTGCAAATATTTGCACGCCTGCCCTTGGTTTTTATGTGTGTAGAGGAAATTTTTTTGCATTGCCGCAAAACGACAAATTTTTGTAAGAATGCATTTTATCGGTGCGGCGTATTAAATGGAGAAATCCCGCATAAGAAATCTCTTTTGGCGCAAACTGATTGCATAGGAGTAAAAAGAATGATCAACCGTTTTTCTGCGCGGTCTTTGGCGCGTATTTGCAATCTGCTGGAAGCGGAATATCTTGCAGGGGAAAAAGCAAAGCTGTATGCAAACACTTTAACGGACAGCGTTCTGTCGGCACGGATGCGTACTTTGTCGCAAAATCATGCCGCAAGGTATTGTGCTCTGTTGGATACTTTGAAACAGCAATAGTTAAAAACAAGGGAGACGTATATGCAAAAATTGAGTAAAAGGGATGTATCGCTGAACGAAGCGGATGCGTTGTCGGATATGTGTGCGGCAGAGAGAGCCGTCTTGTTGTGTTATGCTGCGGCTTTGGAGGATTGCACATCAAACAGTTTTCATGCCCAGCTCGTGCAGCAGTTTACGGAAGCGGCGTTGGATATGTCGTCGGTCAACGAAGACGGAGCTTTGCGCTGTGAACAGCCGATTGCGGACAGAGAACTGATGGAAAAGACGATCGCATTTTATGAGCGCAGGCGCAAAGAAATTTCCAGATGCTGAAAAAGCAAGGTGTTTGTAAGGCAAATAAAAACAGATAAAATCAGTTAAAATTTAATAAATTTAAAAGGCATTTTATCTTTTTTCAGATAAAATGCTTCTTTTTTGGACTATTTTTTAGATAAAAGGCAAAATGCAGCAAGAGGTGAACGTTTTGTTTTTTTAATAAAAATAATTTTTTCACTATACAAACCCAATTAAATATGATATACTTGAAAATATAGCGGAAAAACGATCCGCAAATCAAAGCGGAGGCTTTTATGATTAAGAGAAAGGGGCAGATTATACGGCTGGATACGGTGAACACGACGCTTGCGATCAAAGCGGATACGGCAGAATATGTTTATTACGGGAAAAGGCTGAGCAGTGCTTCAGATTTTCAGGTATATGCAACCGGGATGCGGAAGCTGGTTTCTTCGCCCGGAAAGAGTAACTATCTGGATTACGGGGTAGTTTTGGAGAATGCGGACGGCGGATTTGCGGCGGATTTTGAATTTTCCAAATGCAAGATCTTGGCGGAAAAACCGGAAATTCCGGGGCTTCCTTCTTCGTACGGGGAAGGTAAGACGCTGGAAATGAAATTTGTGGATGCCCCCACAAAGGTAGCGCTGTATTTGTATTATACGGTCTTTGAGGACAGTGATGTCATTGCGGTATCTTCAAAAATCGTAAATGCAAGCAGAAAAGAGATCCATATTCGCAAATTGATGAGCCTTCAGCTGGATCTGATCGGTTCGGATTATAATATCGTTACATTTGAAGGAGCATGGGCGCATGAGCGTCAGCGGGTGGAACGCGTGCTTAGCGGGGGGATCTTTGTCAACGATTCCAAGCGAGGGATGTCTTCGCATACGCGCAATCCGTTCGTGATGGCAGAAAATGCGGGCGGTGTTTACGGGTTTAATCTGGTATATTCGGGAAATCATAAGGAGACCTTTGAAACGGATGGGAGCGGGATCACGCGCGCGTTGGTTGGCATGAATGATTTTATGCTGGACTGGAAGCTTTTGCCGGGGGAAGAATTTTATTCGCCGGAAGCGGTCATGTGTTATGCGGCGGATGAAGATGCAATGAGCCTGCAGATGCATTCATTTATAGCGGAGCATATTGTGCGCGGCAAATGGAAGCGGCGGGAGCGTCCTGTTCTGGTGAATAACTGGGAAGGCACGTATTTTGATTTTAACGAGAAAAAGCTGTTGGCGATTGCGAAAGCGTCGAAAGAAGCGGGAGCAGAACTGTTTGTTCTGGATGACGGATGGTTTGGCAAACGCAACAGTGATACCTGTTCTTTGGGGGATTGGTTTGACAATCCGGAGAAGACGGGAGGGGGGCTTGCAAATCTTGCGGGGAAGATCCATGCAATGGGGCTTTCGTTCGGGATCTGGGTAGAACCGGAGATGATCAGCGAAGACAGCGAGCTTTATCGTACGCATCCGAATTTTGCGATGAAGATTCCGGGCAGGGATCCGGAGCGGATGCGCCATCAGCTTATGCTGAACATGGCGGATGAAAAAGTGCAGAATTATGTGGTACGCACGATCAGTGATGTGATATCCCGCAGCGGAGCGGACTATGTGAAGTGGGATTTTAACCGTTCGCTGACCGATTGTTACGGAAAAGGCATCTTAGCCGGCGAATATTTTCATCGGTATATGTTGGGATATTATCGCGTCGTTTCGAAGATTATGAAAAAATTCCCCTTTGTGTTGTTTGAAGGCTGTGCCGGCGGCGGGGGAAGATTCGATTTGGGCAATCTCTGTTATTTTCCTCAGTACTGGACGAGCGACGATACAGATGCGCGCGAACGTCTCTTTATACAGCGCGGCACATCTTACGGATATCCGCAGACGGCGATGGGGGCGCATGTATCTGCATGCCCGAAACATCAGACCGGCAATACCAATCCGTTGGAAGCGCGTTTCAACGTTGCTTGCGGCGGCGTGCTCGGGTACGAACTGGACATGACGAAATTTACGCCGCAGGAGATGGAACAGGTAAAGGAACAAATCACGTTTTACAAGGCAAATCGGAAGCTGTTGCAGTACGGCGATCAATATCGGTTAGGCGGGAGCGGTACGGAAGGATTTATTACGGTATCCAAAGATAAAAACAGTGCGATCGCCGTAGTCAATCTGACCAAAATCCATCCGTCAGCGCCTTTGCAGACGATCCGTTTCAAGGGACTGAACCCGTCCGCACTGTATGAAATATCCGAACGGGGCGGAAATGTTTTGTTTACGGTGAGCGGTGAATTGTTGATGAACGGAGATTTTCCGCTTCGGAATATGTTTGATTTCGAAACAGTCTCAAAAAACAGCGGCTGTATTCTGAGCCGTATGTATATTTTCAAAAAACAAAAAGCGTAAAATTCTGGAACATCGGATCTGACTGAAAGAAAGTTTTTTGCTTTGTTTGTTGTTTGGTCTGCAAAGTGTTTGATCTTATGAAAGCGCAAAGATAAAATATTTTACGGACAACAGCGGCAGGGCTTCGGTTCAAGTATTTATAAAAGCAAGGCACGAGGCGAAAGACTGATCCGATTATTTCTTACATAAAAACGTAAAGCGGAGGGGCGCATAAGTTTGCGCCCCTCCGCTTTGTAGATTGAAATATTGATTTAAACGTTAAAGCGGAACAAAACGACGTCTCCGTCCTTGATAACGTAATCTTTTCCTTCCGAACGAACTTTGCCTTTTTCCTTTGCGGCATTGTAGTTGCCGCATTCGAGAAGAGTCTGCCAGTCGACGACTTCGGCGCGGATAAAACCTTTTTCGAAATCGGTATGGATCTTGCCCGCAGCCTGCGGTGCTTTTGTGCCTTTGGTGATCGTCCAGGCGCGCGTTTCTTTTTCGCCTGCCGTCAGGTAGCTGATGAGCCCGAGCAGAGAATAAGACTTTTTGATCAGGCGGGAAAGACCGCTTTCACGCAGGCCGAGTTCTTCCAGGAACATCTGGGCTTCATCGGGCGGAAGCTGGGAAAGTTCTTCTTCTGTTTTCGCGCAGATGACGAGCACCTCGCTGCCTTCTTTGGCGGCAAATTCTTCTACCTGTTTTACAAACGGCAAGTCGGCGTCGGCTTTGCCCATATCTTTTTCAGAAATGTTGGCGGCGTAAATGACAGGTTTGGAAGTAAGCAGGAATAAATTCTGCATGAATTCCTGTTCTTCCTCGGAAAGCTGCATGGTTCTGGCGCACTGTTCTTTGGAAAGATGATCGTAAACTTTCTGCAAAAACTCAGCTTCGGCGAGGAATTTTTTGTCGCCGCCTTTGGCGGAATTTTTTGCACGGTCGAGCCGTCTTTGAACGGTTTCCATGTCCGAGAGGATGAGTTCGAGATTGATGGTAGTGATATCGCGGACGGGATCGATGGAATTTTCAACGTGCGTGATGTTTTCGTCTTCGAAACAGCGCACGACGTGAACGATCGCATCTACTTCGCGGATGTGAGAAAGGAATTTATTCCCCAGCCCTTCGCCGTGAGAAGCGCCCTTGACAAGTCCTGCAATATCGACAAATTCGATGACGGCGGGTGTGATTTTTTTGCTGTCGTAAAGGGCGGCAAGTTTGTCCAGCCGTTCATCGGGGACGGCAACGACGCCGACATTGGGTTCGATGGTGCAGAAGGGATAGTTGGCGGCTTCAGCGCCCGCATGCGTGATCGCGTTAAAGAGTGTGGATTTTCCGACGTTCGGAAGACCGACGACACCTAATTTCATGATAAATACCTCTGTGCAGTGTACGGCATTGAGGCCGTGCAGTGTTCATACTTCTCTTATTATAATACAAAAAAGAAAATAATCAAAATAAAAGGCAGGGCAAAAGCTGAAAAAGTTGTCAAAAAGCGGAATTTATGATAAACTTGTAAAGAATGAAGACAAAGCAGAGGTTATTATGGATTTTAAAAGACACATTGCCGCGCATATCCAAGCGGGAGAATTGAGTGAAGACGAAATTTATTCGATATTGGCATTGCCGCCGAATACGGAGATGGGAGATTTTGCTCTGCCGTGTTTTCGGCTTGCAAAGACAATGCGGAAAGCGCCCGCGCTGATCGCGCAGGAGATCGCGGACAATTATAAAAAGGATGACATCGTATCCCAAGTGAGTGCGGTAAACGGATACGTGAATTTCAAGATCAACCGCGCCGTATGGACGGAACAGACGCTCGGCCGGATTTTTGCGGAGCGTGAAAAGTACGGTTCGTCGGAAGAAGGACAGGGCAGGACTGTCTGTATCGACTATTCGTCTGTGAATATTGCGAAGCCGTTTCATATCGGGCATTTATCGACGACGGTACTGGGGAGTTCTCTCTATAAGCTCCACAAATTTTTAGGGTATCATCCTGTCGGGATCAATCATTTAGGGGATTACGGCACGCAGTTCGGAAAGCTGATCTCGGCGTACAAGCGCTGGGGGAAGAAAGAGGATATAGAAAAAGGCGGGCTTCGGGCGCTGAACGCTCTGTATGTGCGCTTTCATGAAGAAGCGGAAAAAGATCCGTCTCTGAACGACGAGGCGCGCGCATTTTTCAAAAAGATCGAAGAAAAGGATGAAGAGAGTGTAGCGCTTTTCAACTGGTTCAAGGAACTGACCCTGAAAGATGTGGGCAGGATCTATGAAATGCTGGACGTGCATTTTGACAGTTGGGCGGGCGAGAGCTTTTACAATGATAAAATGCAGCCCGTGATCGACGAATTGCGTGAAAAAGGGCTGTTAAAGGAGAGTGAGGGTGCGCAGATCGTGGATCTGGAAGCGTACGGAATGCCGCCGTGCATTATATTGCGTTCGGACGGGGCGTCCCTGTATGCCACGCGCGATATTGCAGCGGCGATCTACCGCAAGAAGACCTATGATTTTTATAAATGTCTGTACGTTGTCGCGTACCAGCAGAATCTGCATTTCAAGCAGTTTTTCAAAGTATTGGAACTGATGGGCAAGGAATGGGCCAAAGATCTTGTGCACGTTGCATACGGTATGGTGTCGCTGGAAGACGGATCGATGTCTACGCGCAAGGGAAAAGTCGTATATTTGGAGGACGTCATACAAAAATGCGTGCAAAAAGCGCTGACGATCATTACGGAAAAGAACCCTTCGCTGGAGAACAAAGAAGCCATTGCCAAGACGGTCGGCGTGGGGGCGGTGATCTTCGGAGCGCTGTATAACAACAAGATCAAGGACATTACGTTCTCCTACGATAAAGTACTGAATTTTGAAGGCGAGACATCCTGTTATGTGCAGTACACCTGCGCGCGTGCAAACAGTGTGCTGGAGAAAGGCGGAAAGGCGGCGTCATGGAAAGCGGGAGATATCTGCCCGCAGGAATATGAACTTGTCAAGCGGTTGGCAGATCTGCCGAATGTATTGCACGATGCACTGGAAAAATATGAACCTTGTCTGATTGCGCGCTATGCCGTAGATCTGGCACAGGTGTATAATAAATTTTATTTTGACTGTTCGATCCTGAATGCGGAAAAGGAAACGCGGGAATTTCGTCTGGCGTTGACGGAAGCGACGCTGATCACTCTGAAGAACGCGTTGGGACTGTTGGGGATCGGCGTACCGGAAAAGATGTAAAGGAAGACAGGCAGGCGGAACCTATGATAAAAGCGGTCATTTTTGATTTGGACGGAACGGTACTGGACACATTGCCGGATCTGAATGCGTGCATGAATGCGGCGCTGGAGAAATACGGCTGCCCGAAGATCACGCTGAAACAGACGCAGGCGTATGTGGGGCATGGCGGTTTGCAGTTTGCGGAGTGTGCGTTGCCGGAAGAAAAGCGCGGACAGGCGGAATATTTTTATCGGAATGTCTACTGCCCGATCCATTTTTGCTGTAAAAACGAACATACCAGGACGTTTCCGCAGGAAAAAGAGTGTATGGACGCACTGAAAAAAGCGGGAATAAAACTTGCCGTCGTTACGAATAAATCGCAGCAGGCGGCGGATGTTTTGGGAAGAACGCTTTTGAAAGACTTTGGTTTTGACGTGATATTCGGGAATCGGGACGGAATTCCCGTCAAGCCCGATCCGACGAGCACGCGCATGGTTTTGAAGGAGCTCGGCGTTTCGGAAAAAGAGGCGGTGTTCGTAGGGGACGGCGATACGGATGTGCAGACGGCTCACAATGCCGGTATGCGGAGCGTGAGCGTTCTGTGGGGATATCGCACGAAAGAACAATTGCTGGATGCGGGCGCGGAACGCTTTGCAGAAACGTTTCCGCAATTGCAAGAGATACTTTTAAGTTTGTAATAAGTTATGAAAAAAATCGGTTTGCACACAATGTTGAGTGCAAACCGATTTTTTTTGGGAAAATGCCTGTTCAGAATTTTTTCAAAGAAAGATGACGCCCAAAGAAAGGGGCAGAGAAAAAATTTTGCCGTAAGAAAGTTTTTGAGGGAGGGGCGGGGCAAACATGCGAGCAAATCATCGGAAAACGATAAGATATCGTAAAAAACCGAGAAAATAAAGATAACGCGAGCCCGGAAAAATGTGATATACTGAAACCGAAAAAGGTGCCGGACAGGTACAGCGAGGAGGAAGCATGAAGAAGGTAAAAGTAGGAATTGTCGGGTTAGGATGCCGCGGCAGTTTGTTGGCGGATTTGACGGCGGGCATGGAAGAAGCGCAGATCACGGCGGTGTGCGATGTGTATGAAGACAGAACGGCATCGGCGGCGGATAAGATCGAGAAAAAGTGCGGAAAGCGTCCGAAGGAATACTTGGATTTCATGAAGATGCTTACGGATGCGAATGTAGAGGCAGTGATCATAGCGACATCGTGGGATGAGCATATCCGAATGGCGATCGAAAGCATGAAAGCGGGTAAGATCACGGCGGTTGAGGTAGGCGGTGCCTATGATGTGGAAGAATGCCGTGAACTTGTCCGCACTTATGAGCAAACGCGTACACCGTTTATGTTTTTGGAAAATTGCTGTTACGGAAAATTCGAGCTTTTGTCCACGGCTCTTGTTCGAGCGGGAAAGCTGGGCACGATCGTGCATTGCCACGGGGCATACGGGCACGATTTACGGGACGAGGTGTTGGGCGGAAGGGTAAACCGGCATTATCGCCTGGAAAATTACAGACACAGAAACTGTGAAAATTATCCGACGCATGAATTAGGGCCGATTGCGCGGCTTTTAGGGGTCAATCGCGGAAATCAGATGCTGTCGCTTGTTTCCGTTGCATCCAAGGCGGCGGGGTTGGAAGAATTTTCCTACACGGACAAAAATCCGGACCCTTCGTTAAGGGGGGAGAAGTTTGCCCAGGGCGATATCGTGAATACGATCATTACCTGCGCAGGCGGTGAGACGATATCGTTGAAATTGGATACGACGCTGCCGCGGTATTATTCGAGGGAATTCACCGTACGGGGAACGAAAGGGCTGTGCCTGCAGGATATTGACGCTGTTGTGTTGGACGGGGAAGAAAATCTTCATGAATTTTATGATCCGGAAGAATCTGTTCGCAAATATCTCTGCAATTCGGTAAAATTTGCGGAATATCTGCCCAAGATTTGGAAGAATATCGGAAAAGAGCAGTTGGAAGCGGGGCATGGGGGCATGGATGCACTGATGCTGTCCGAATTTTATAACGCAATTTTGACAGGATCTCCTATGCCGATCGACGTATACGATGCGGCAGCCTGGATGTGCATAACGGCGCTTTCGGGTGAATCGATCGCGAGGGGCGGTATGCCTGTATCGATCCCGGATTTTACGTGCGGGAAATGGATCACGCGGAAGAATAAGGACGTCGTGCCGCTCGGATAAGCAGGGTAAGGTCTTCGGCCTGAGGCGGAAAATAAATTTGAGAGCGAATAGATTTATTCGCTCTCAAAAATCTTTTGGCTTCATTATAATTTGCCGAGCCGGACATCATAAAAAGAAGCTCCGGACTTTGTGATATTTCTGTACTGGGAAGGGGACATCCCCGTTATTTTTTTAAATTGCCACGAGAAGTATTGCACGCTGTCGAAGTTCATTGCGTCGCTGATTTCTTGGAAGGAATGCTTGTTTTCGAAAATCAGTTCCTGCGCTTTGCGTATGCGCTGTCGGATGTAATAATCGATGACGCTCATTCCGGTATATGTTTTGAATACGGAAGAAATCCTTGAAACGCTGTAACCGACCTGTTTTGCGATAAAGTCGAGGGAAATTTTTTCACAGATATTTTTTTCAATGATTTTCAGGACGGAAAGCACGAGCGCATTATCGGTGGAAGGCTGGGCTGAACTTTGCGGATCGGGATCGGCGGTGTTTTGACGAAGCAAACGCAGGAAAAGCAGTTCCAGCAGATTTTTTACGGTTTGTTCCGCCGCAAAAGGAACAGGGTTCGCTTTATTTTGATCGGAAAACTGCATCTTATCGGCGACGAGAGACGTTCCGTCTGCAATGATGTTCAGAATATAATTTTTTGCGGTTTCGTCTGCATGCAGAGGTCGGTCTGCAACAGGCATAAGCAGCGGATCGTTATCTGTCGAAAAGGTGATGATAAACAGATAACAGGATGTGTTGTCTGCTTTGATTTTATGAAATTCATGCGGTTTGTGCAGGATCGCCGTTCCCTCTTTGAGAATATATCGGGAATCTGCCGTTTCGACGACAACTCTTCCCGATTGTACAAAAACAAATTCCCACGGTGCATGACATTCACCGTTGAAGACAAACTGCGGTGTATAATAATAAGAATGAATGTGAAACAGCTCCCGAATGCGGAAGATCGAATTAAGTTTGGTAGGCAATAAAGTAATTTCATTCATAAAGATTTTCCGCCTGCGGGTAGTTTTTATGGCACTTTTTCGCCGCTGGTTTTTTCAAATACGGTGAAGAGGAATTTTTTAGAACGGCTCGTTTATCGTCCATCCCGAAAAACATATGCTTTTTTAATCAGACCAAAACAAAGATAAAATTTTCGGCAGACAATGTATTTTAAAGTTTTTGCAAATTGTATTTTTTTATATTGCAGTCATCTGTCAAAATTTTTCAAAATCGTATCTCGACAATATTATATAAAAACTGCCGCTTTTTTACAATAATTTTTTAAAAATTTTTTATTTTTACCTATTGACAGCCGAAACAAAACGTTATATAATGTATGTAATATAACGAACGTTATATAATACAGACAGGAAGTACGGCAATGCCTCCGAAAGCGAAACTGACAAAACAAGATATACAGACGGGTGCGACGGAACTGGTTCGGGAGAGAGGAATAAACGGATTGACGGCGAAGGCTTTGGCAGCAAAGCTGAAGTGTTCGACGCAGCCGATATTCTGGGCCTATGAGAATATGGAAGAAGTTCGTCGGTCGGTGCGGGATGAAGCGATGCGACGGTTTGGAGAGTATTTGAGGGAGAGGCAGGAAGGAGCTTCGGCGTATTTATCGGTGGGCTTGAATTATATTCGTTTTGCGGCGGAAGAGAAGGAGCTGTTCAAACTGCTGTTCATGAGTGAGGACGGGGAAGACATTCTCACGGCGCATAAAGAAATGCCGTATGTATTGAGCGTTATCGAGCAAACGGAGAATATTTCCGGGAAAGACGCGCAAAACGTATATGAAGAGATGTGGATGCTTTCGCACGGGATAGCGACGATGATCGCGACGGGGACGGCGCGGTTTACGGCGGAACGGATCCGCGGGATTCTGCACGATGTTTATTACGGAATTCTGCAGAATGTGCGTAAAGAAAAATAAAAAATGGCGGCGTAAGCCGTAAAAATTAGGAGGATGGCATGAAAAAGTATGATGCGGTCGTGATCGGCGCCGGGAACGGCGGACTGACGGCGGCGGTTCGGCTGTTGCAAGGCGGTGCGCGGGTGCTTTTGGTGGAAAAGCATAATTTGCCGGGCGGATTTGCAACGAGTTTTCGTCGCGGGAGATTTGAGTTCGAAGCTTCATTGCACGAACTGAACGATTTCGGTACGGCGGACAATGCAGGGGATCTGCGGGAGCTGTTCGACCAGTTGGGCGTAACGGATAAGATCGAATGGATGCAGATACCGGAAGCATATCGGGTAATATCGCGTGCGGAAAAGCTGGATGCGACATTGCCTTTCGGAGTGCAGGAATTCATTGATAAGACGGAGCAGTATGTGCCGGGCAGCCGTGAGTCTGTTACGAAGTTTTTTGATCTTGCGGAAGAAGTGCGGCTGGCACAGGCGTACACCAATTCTGTCAACGGGAAGACGGATTCCAAAGTAATGGTCAGCAAATACGGCAATTTTGTTCGGTGCGGTTCCTATTCGGTGAACGAAGTATTGCGTACTTTGAAAATGCCGAAAAAAGCGCAGGACATCCTGAATGCGTACTGGTGTTATCTGGGGGCGCATTGCGACGAGCTGAGCTTTGTGCATTATGCTTCGATGGTAAATCGTTACATGAAGCGCGGGGCGAGCATGCCGAAGATGCGTTCGCATGAAATTTCGTTGGCGTTTGTAGAGCGGATTCGCGAACTTGGCGGGGATGTGCTTTTCAATACGGAAGCGGTCAAAATTTTGACGGATGACAAGGACGGCGGAGTAGCAGGCGTTGTTTTAGAGGACGGTACGCAGATCGAAACACGCCATGTTGTAGCGAACTGTGCGCCGCATCTGGTGTTCGGCAGAATGATGGATAAAGTTCCCGAAGCGGAAGTGCGTGCGACGCAAGCGCGTAAGTTTGCAGGCAGGGGCTTTACGATGTTCCTGGGGCTCAATAAGACGGCGGACGAGCTGGGTGTGGAAAATCACAACTATTTCCTGTACGACACGATGGATACGGCTGCGCAGTATGACAAAATGCGCACGATCAAGGATAACAATGCGCAGGCAACGGTATGCCTGAACCGTGCATATCCTGAGTGTTCGCCGAAGGGGACCTGCATGATGTATTTTACGACGTTGTATATGTCGGATGACTGGGGCAACGTTAAACCGGAAGATTACTACAAGACGAAGAATTATGTTGCAAACAAGATGATCGATCGTTTTGAACAGGATACAGGCGCAAAACTGCGCGACAGCATCGAAGAGATCTCGGTTGCGACGCCGATGACGTATGCACATTATTGCGGGCATCCGGAAGGCGTGATCTACGGATATGAATCGCAGTATTGGGACGGGCTGATGCCTCGTCTGCAGATGATGGCGGAAGATCACAAAGTGCGCGGATTGCGGTTTGCGGGCGGCTATGCGATGCGTTTGTCCGGATATTCCAGCGCCTATATTTCAGGCGATATTGTCGGGCGCCAGACTGTCGGCGATATCAAGAGGGAGGGCTGAGTTATGTCATTCGTATTTAAAAAACAGATCTTCGGGTTTATGGATCTTTTGCGTTTCAAGAAAATGGTACCCAAACGCCGGGAAAAATTGGAAGAAGGTTCTCCCGCGCCGCTGCCGACCACATATCGTGTGAACGAGACGGCAAAAATTCTGCATCCCGGTTACCAAAGTGCGAAGCTTGTACGCATTGAGCAGAATACGGCAGATACAAAGACTTATGTATTCGAAACACAGCGTCCGCTGTATTTCCGTGCTGGGCAGTATCTTACGGTAGGATGCAAAGTGGGCGAAAGTTTTGTTGCGCGTCCGTATGCGATCTCATCGGCGCCCAGAGCAGGCCTTTCCAAAATTCTGAGTGTAACGGTCAAAAAATGCGGCTTTTTCAGCGGATATCTCTTCGATAAAGCGAAAGAAGAGGATATCTTTACGATCGGCGATCCTTCCGGTGAATTCTGCTACGAACCGATCAAGGACAGCAAACAGGTCCTTGCACTGGTAGGCGGAAGCGGTATTACGCCTTTTTACAGTATGGCACAGGCGATCGCCGACGGTACGGAAGATTTTTCGCTGACGATTCTGTACGGAGCGAAGACAGAAGCAGACATTATTTTCCGCAAGGAACTGGATGCACTCGCTTCGGACAAGATCAAAGTTGTCTATGTTCTGAGCAATGAAGAGAAAGAAGGGTTTGAGCACGGGTTTATTACGTCGGAGCTTATTAAAAAGTATGTTTCGGGCGACTTTACTGTCATGATGTGCGGCCCTGGCGCAATGTATGCGTTTGCAGACAGTCAGCTCAAAGATTTCAATCTTCCGATCAAGCGCGTCAAGAAAGAGGCGAACTGCGTGGGCGTGCGCGACGTAAAGGATGCCGAATATACGCTTACGGTGCATATCGGTTTTGAAACGTATAAAGTGAAAGCACAGGCAAAGGAAACGATCCTGACAGCCATGGAACGGGCGGGATTGCAGGTTCCTTCCAAATGCCGTGCGGGAGGATGCGGATTCTGCCACAGCAAGCTGGTTTCAGGTAAATTTACGATCGCCGGCGCAGATAAACGCCGCCTTGCCGATACAAAATTCGGTTACATTCATCCTTGCTGCTCTTATCCGGATTCGGATATGGAATTGATCGTTCCGAGAGCATGACCTTAAAAAATAAAATCCGTCGGGCGTTTGCCCGACGGATTTTTTGATACAAAAAATTACGCGTTCATTGCGTGCTTTTGCAGTGGATTACAGAGCGATACGGAAAGGCCGATAGCAGGGCATGAGATGCGGTTGTATCCAGTTGAAAATAAAAAATACGTTATCAACCGAGATAGAGAGGAAAGTTGCGAGAGTGCGGAAGGCGGGGTTTGTATAGAGATGATAAACAGCGATGACTATCTCGGTACTTTCAAACGGACTAAGATATTGTTTTTTGTAGGAAGGAATTAATAAACGGCATCGCTTCTCTTTTGCGATATATTTGTCAATGGACGTCGCGGACTGTCTTTTTATTGTCGGTCGGCTTTTTGTTGGCGTATTGTTTATATTGTCGGAAAAAGGTCGCATAATTTGCGAAAGAGCAGCTTTCTACGGCTTTTGAGATGGTGATGCCTGCAGAAATGAGTCGTTCTATATGCAGTAATTTTTTTTGGTTGATATATTTTTTCAGGCTGATATTTAAATGTTTTTTGAAATTATGAGAAAGCCAACTCTTACTGACGAAAAATTTTTCGGAAATATTGTCGGCGTTCAGCGGTTGCGTGATATTTTCTTCTATATAATTCAAGATCTTGTTGATGGTTTCGTTTTGAGCGTTCAGACTCTCTGTTTTCTTTTCTTCGTGTGAATATTTCAAATGTGTGATGATCATGTTGAGAAGGCCTTCCAGCGTGCGGGAAAATTCTTCTTTACTGAATACTTTGCTGTTTTCCCGCAACAGGCTGAACGCCGTCTGAATAGGACTGTCGTCTTGAAGGTGATAAATTTTATTTGTTGTTTGCAGAAAATCATGGAGATCGGAATGAATGTTCTCTTTTGAAAAATACATCACGATCCGTTCATATTCCTGGCCGGGGATAATTTGAAGATTGTGCAATGTTCCGGGTTGTATGATGATCAAATCTTTTATTCCGATACGGAATTTGGATGCGGATATGTTATAATAAGCTTCGCCGATATTCAGCGTGTAAAGCATTTCGTATGTAGAGTGGAAATGCGGCTGATAGTTAATATCGTCGGGAACTGCACTGTTGGTTTTCAAATAATCATAATCTATTTCTGCATGGATGATCATGCTGAAATTATAGCATAGGCGTGCCAAAAATGCAATGATTTTGGGCAAAAATTGATATTGCATTAAAAATTAAATATGATACAATAATAACAGGCACAGCGAACGGGCGGGCCATGGGGCGACGTTCAGCCGAATAAACGGAACCGGGAACAGTTATATGATCACTGAACATAATACCGTTGTCAGAATTATCACGACGTCGCTTGACGGCAAAGGGATTTTGTCGGTCGTTTCTGCGAAAGAGATCGAAAGGGCAGAGTTTGCGGTGCAGCCGCCGCACGGCGGGAAAATGATGCATTTTTGCTTTGAGGGCGGCGGCAGACATATTGAGCGCAGTTTTTCTGTCGGTGAACCTGTTTTATGGAGTTTAACATCTCCGTCTTTATATAAATTTAACGTTACCGTGTTTTATGCAGACGGCAATGAGCACGCTAGTGGCAACTTCGGTATACGTACCATCGGCGCTGATGCAAACCGCTGTATTTGTCTGAACGGCAAACCTGTTTTTTTGAAAGGATACGTACGCGGAGCGGCGGCACACGATCACGCAAATAATGAAGGACTTTCGGCGGAAGAGTTTTATCGCAAAAATATTCGCCAGGCAAAGCGTTTCGGGTTTAACCTTGTACGGTTTCATTCGGCAGTTCCGGATCCGGTATTTTTAAAAGTAGCGGATGAAGAAGGACTTCTGGTGCATGCGGAATTGCGTCCGCCGAACGACATTTACGATAATTTATCGGAGATGGTAACAACAGGAAATGTGATCGTTGAAGATTCCTATATTCGCAAAGTCATTGACGAATATTACGAGCATCCTTCGCTTGCGGTATATTGCATCGGAAACGAGATCAAGCGTGCATCGGCCGAAAGGGTAGAACATATCGGCAGATTGATTCGTGAGAGTGATCCGAGCCGGTTGTACATAGATACCTGTGCCTGGGGAAAGATCGGCAGGCCGTATATAACTGCCGATGTACAGCACATGGGATATTATTTTCCTTTCGGAAAACACGCATCCATGTTCAGCGAAACGGAATCGCTTTCGGTCGATTGTGCGGAGGATGGGGTATTAGCAAAAGTTTCGGGGGAAAATTGTGAGATCAGACGAGCGTTTTCGATAAAAGTTCCGCTCATAGCGCATGAGGTGTGCCATTATACGGCTTTGCGCGACTTTTTCGCCCTGAAAGAAAAATTTGTAAAATATGGTGCCGCACTTCCATGGTGGGTCGATGAAGAGATCAAAATGATCCGCGAAAAAAAAATGGAGACGGTGTTCCCGGAAATGTATTCGGCAAGCAAATTTTTTCAGCTTGAGTGCTGGAAAAATACGTTTGAAAGGATTCGTGAAAGTACGCTGTTGTCGGGGTTTCATTTTTTGCAGTTTGCCGATACGGACGTTTACGAAAATTCCAATGGCGTTGTAGATTGTTTTGACGACGAAGCGTATGTTGCCGCACAGAAATTTCTTGCCTTTAACGGTGATCGCGTGGTTATAGCGCAACTGGGTTCGCGGCTGTTTGCAGGCGGCAGCCTGCTGAGCATACCTTTGATTTTATCCGATTTCGGACAGGATACACCGGAGGAAGCGGACTGTATCTTTTCGCTGTGCGGCTCATCCGGAACAACGTATGCAAAGGGCTGTATGCCGCATATTGAGCTTCGGCAAAAGGGAGTGCGGAAAATTTGTACAATCCAAATTAACTTGCCTGCGGTTTCTCATGACGAACAGATGACTTTGCGGGTCCTGTTGCGCAATAAATGTACAGTATATGCGGAGAATGAATGGAAAATTTGGGTATATCGACAGAGAAAACCAATGACGTATGCCGATTTTGTGTCCTATGAAAATAAAGAAGGAGGGGTAACGGATTCGATAAATAAGGCTTTGCAGTTGCTTACGGAAGGCAAGCGGGTCTGCCTTGTTTACCGCTCGGACTGGACGAGGCATGTTGCGCACAAGAATATGCGACGGCCTGAATATGCGTTTGAGGCGACGTGGAACAGGTTCAAACCTGTAATTTGGGACTGCGGCACAAACTACGGTGGGATCTGCGAAGAGAAGATCCTTAATAAATACGGGTTTGCTACCGAAAGATATTATGATTTTAATTATAGCGTTATCACCGAAGATTGCGACAAGATAATACTCGATAATTTCCCGATCCCGGTCAGATCTTTGCTGACGGGTATCGATAAGAGCGTGCGCGACAGGTTTGATGCGGGGAAAGATTATTTTAATCAGAAAGAACTGATGTATGACAGGACACTGCGCAATTTCAGTTATTTATTTGAGTTTCGGGTAGGGCAAGGGAAAATGCTTGTTTGCGGGCTGAACCTGACAGGATTGGATGAAAATGAGCCGTCTTCCGCCGCTGCCGCAGATTTTATTTTGCGGTATCTTTACAGTGAAGATTTTAATCCCACGGCCAATGTTGCGCCTGCAGTATTTGAAAAATATCTCAGAAAGTGTACGGAAAAACCTGTCAAGGAACGAATGATGACGCAGTTTTGGCAATTGGACGATACGCCCGTCGAGAGTAAGGAGTATTGGAAGGAATCACAGGAATACCTTCTAGAAAAGTGAGTATGAAAAAGAATACGGTCTATTTTACGCTTTTAAAATAGTTCTGCGATGGGTTGATCGCCTTGCAGGATATGTCAGATGATCCGGCACTGCGCGGCGGTATTCGCTGTCGTGCTTGTAAAACGATTCACGGCAGATGTCCGGACGGTGTTTTTGCGTTCATTGAATTATATAAACTTACGGGAGAACACAAATATCTTGATGCAGGTTTGGCTGTATTTGATTACGGAGAAAATCTTTTGTGCAACGACGGAGGTATGTATAATGACGCGCAGACGACGTGGCGCTATACAACGACCTTTCATCTGATCGCCGTAACGGAAGCGTATTTGGCCGGAGAGCACATATTGCCGAGGGAAGTTCTCGAAAGGTTCCGCGATAGGATCGTGCGGATGGCTGAATGGCTGTACCATAATCTTGATGAAACTTCGCCGGCCAATATAAATTATTCAACTACAAACGGATTGGCACTTGCGCTTGCTGGCAAATTACTCGACAATGATCGATATTTGCGCCAGGCGGAACACCTGGTCGGTTATGCTATGTCGCATTTTACGGAAAACGGTTTTTTATACGGTGAAAGCAAGCCGCACGATAAAAGATCGGCTTCCGGTTTGTACGGTATTGATCTGGGTTACAATGCGGAAGAATCTATTCCTGCGCTCGTCAAATATGCATGTCTTATGGAAAATGAAAGCATGAAAGACAAACTTGCACGAGTACTTGCGCAGCAGGCCGATTTTCTGTTTCCGGACGGTGCCTGGGATAATACTTTCGGCAACAGAAACAATAAATGGACCTATTGGGGTTCGAGAACGTCGGACGGCTGTGCACCCGCCTATCTGCTTTTGGCCGACAGGGATCCGGCTTTCAAAGAAGTGGCGCTGCGCAATACGCTGCTGTTGGAACGTTGCACGGCAGACGGGCTTTTGTATGGGGGGCCTCATTACCGCAGACACGGGGAATATCCTTGTTCTCACCATACGTTTGAACACGCCAACGCTTTGGCCTTTGTTCTGGAAAAGGTTGACGTCTCGTATCTTTCTCCGGCACGCGGGCAAATTCCGTCGGATACAACCGGCACATTTCGCTTTTATCCCGAGATCAATACGTTCAAAATGAGCGAGGGCGACTATTACGCCACTATCACAGGTTATGATTTTGACATTGCGTTCAGCGGTCATGCTTCCGGAGGTACGCTGACGGCCTTGTATCACAAAAAAAACGGGCCGATGATCATGGCTTCCGTCAATGAGTATATACTGGTCGAGCCGACGAATATGCAGCAGGTGAAGGATATTGCTCATCATCGCCCTCTCACGCCGAGATTGGTTGCGGAGAAGGACGGAGGCTTGTACCAGTCCTGTTTTTATACAAAAATGCAGATGAGTGCAGATGCGGAAAAACGTCGCGTTTTTGTTTGTACGGGGCTCGCGAATGCGCAGGGCAAAATGCTGGACGCGCGGCCGCAGATCGTTTATACGCTCAGCAAAGACGGATTGGACATCGAAATAAGCAACGCGCATTTGATGAAATTTGTTTTGCCGCTGATCGCAGGGCGCGCCGATGTTTCGGAAGGTTTGCTGGAAGGGCAGGAGTCCGTGTTTTTTCTGACGGGCGGATTTATGGCGAATGAAATGATCTTTGTTCCATCGCCGCAAGGTATTCTGAAAATACATGTATGTGCGGATCCGCAGGAGGACTGCCATGCATGTGTTTAGCGGAAGGTGGATCACAAACAAAGAGTTTGCATCCATTTTGGCAGGGGAGCCTGATGCCGAAAAGAAGTTGGCGTCATCACATATTCTGTTTCGTACACGTTTTCGGTGGGATAAAACTGTGCGCGTTCGTCTGTATTTTTCTGCAGACGATTATTGCAAAGTATACATAAACGGTAAATTTGCGGCGCAAGGTCCTGCGCCGTGCTATGCACATCATACTTATTACGTCAGTAAAGATATCACCAAATATCTTTGTGAGGGAGAGAACATCGTTGCATTCCATACCTATTATCAGGGACTTGTCAACAGGGTGTGGGTGAGCGGCGATCTGCGGCACGGCTTGCTTTTTGATGTCGTTGCGGCCGGCAGTGTGCTTGCGTGTTCGGATGAAACGGTATTATGTGCAAGGCATACGGGATACAGTATTTCTCATATCGTCGGCTACGACACGCAATTTATGGAAAATTACGATTCTCGTGCGGCAGAAGTCGGTTTTGAAAATCCCGATTATGATGACAGCTGTTGGGAGCGTGCGTCTTTGCGCAATGATGCGGAGTACCGTTTGTTTTTGCAGCCGATCAGTCATCTTGTGGAGGAAACATTGATTCCGCAAAAGTGCGAAACACCGATCGGGCCGTTGTATGACTTCGGACAGGAATTTGTCGGAAATCCCGTGCTGCGAGTGAGGGGGGCTCCCGGGGATAAGTTAGAGATTCGGCTGGCGGAAGAGCTGGACGCGGAAGGCAATGCGCGATATCGGATGCGGTGCAACTGTGATTATAAAGAGAGTTGGACGCTTTCCGGTAAAGCGGATGAATTTTTCCCTTTTGATTATAAGGCATTTCGGTATATGCAGATCATTTGTCCTCCGACCGCAAAAATTTTGGCGGTGGAAGGGCGTGCGCGGCATTATCCTTTTCGGTTGATCCGTAAGTGCCGCTATACTGACGAACGGTTGCGCAGGGTGTTTGATTTGTGTGTAAATACGTTGCGTTACGGGCTGCAGGAAGGATATTTGGATTGTCCGAGCAGGGAAAAGGGACAGTATTTCGGAGACGGTGCATGGTCGGCGCTGACTCACGTTTATTTGACGGGCGATACGTCTCTTTGTAAAAAATTTATCGAAAATGCTTTTGAGTCGACTTGTGTAGACAAAGGCATGACGGCACAAGGGCCATGTGCTTATGTTCAGAAGATCGCAGAATTTCCGCTTTTTGTCGTCATTCTGCTCAAAGGTTATCTGCATCTGACAGGCGATGTTGCATTTGTCAACAGGCAGAAAAAAAATGTATTAGCGCTGTTGCGCGTGTACAGGGACCGCTATTTCAGTCGGGAGCAAGGTTTGCTCTGTGTGCATGATCGCTGGAATGTGGTGGAGTGGCCGGCGTCTGCACGGGATGGTTATGATTTTCGGCTCGAACAGAATGAAACGATTTACGGTTATCATAACGTGATGAACGCATATTATTTGTATGCGCTCAGGGTCTGCCGTGAGTTATACGCAGAAGAGATCATTGACACGGCGGGCTATGAACGGGCGTATCGGGATGCCTTTTACGATGTGGAGCGGCATAGTTTCAGGGACAGTGTGGGCAGTAATCACACAGCGATCTCTTCTCAGTTGTTTGGCGTTTTTCTCGGCTTGGGTGATGCGGCGGCGCAGGAAAACTTATTGGCCATGATCCGAGAAAAGAGGCTTTCGTGCAGTAATCTGTTTATCACACCCGTGCTTTTCCTATGGTTGTTTAAGTCAGGACATGAGGAACTGCTGCTTGACCTTATATGCGATCAGAGTGCCTGGCTGAATATGCTGAAAGAAGGGGCTACCACAACGTTTGAAGCTTTTTCCAAAGACAAGAAAGTCAATGCTTCTTTATTTCATACGATGTTTGCATTTCCGGTGCTTTTCTTGGGGGACGGATCTGCTTTCTGAATTTTTAAAGAGCGCCGCAGCGGCGTGCGATTGAATTAACAGAAAATCGGTAAGGAGAAATGAAAAATGAATAAGAAAATTACAGCAGTATGTCTGGCGGCGAGTATGATGGCGACGGTTTGCGCCTGCAGCGACCAACAGAAAACAGAGTTTTTTGCACCCGAAGCTACGGTCGAGACGTTTTTGGGGAACGGAGAATATATTGCTTTCGGCGATCTTGCTTATGATCCGACGGATGCGTCAGTTTTGCAGACGTATCTGGATTGCGGATTTAATGTGTTTGTAATTCATGAGGACTACACGGGCGATATTACGGACGGAGTGAGCAATGGCGGCGGACTTACCGATAAATACAAAGCCCGCTTACAGGCGTTGACGGATAAAGGTGTCGATACCTGGATCCGCAATCAGTACAACGATCCGGATTATGTGGAAAATACCGATGCCGAACGCGATCGCTACAACTATAATAAAGATTATCGGCTGCCGGTGCGCGATCTGGGTCCGGATGATTTCGATCCGTACAGTGTTTCGGGCTTTTTCCTGTGCGACGAACCGTCCATGTATGAGTATAAGTCCGGCAAAAGATGGTGGCACGCGATGTCCGAATATGAAAAACTGGTAGATTGGTATAACAAGTACTATACGGACAGCGGAAAATTTTTCCATATGAATCTATTCCCCAGTTATGCGCAGAACGTATATTTTACCAATGCTGCGGATCCTACGGAATATTGTACGTATGAAGAATATGTGGATTATTACGTAGAAAATTTTGCGAAAAAGATCAATGGACCCAAAAGCATTTGTGTGGATAACTATCCGTATAAAAATACGGGGGAAATTCGTTCCGGCTTTTATGAAAATCTGCTGTTGTTTGCCAATAAAACGCGCGATTGCAATGTGCAGATAGAAAACGAGGCATACAAAGCTAAATTCGGAATCTGTATCCAGGCCTTTACGGAAAGCGGGCTTTGCGATATTGTATGTTCGCAGGATATATCTTTCCAGATCTGCGTCGGTGCGGCAATGGGGGCAGAGTTGTTTCATTATTATTGCTATGCGACGCTGGGTATCGATCGTACCAAGGGTATCATGACAAGTGCAAACACGAAACGCATTTACGATTATGTTCAGCAGGCAAATTCGGAATATCTGCCTTTTGCAAAACTGACAACGCAGTTTGATTGGAAAGGCATGACGGCTGTTGCGGCAACGAATGAATCCGACCGCGAAAACAATTCGTTCAGCGATCTGTCCGGTTCGATTTCTATGCAGGATATGGGGGAGCTGAAAGGAGCAACGTCCACACGCGATGCACTGATCGGTTATTTTACGCACAAACAGAACGGTCAGCCCGGCTATATGGTAGTGAACTGTTCTCTTCCTTCCGCACAGCGTTCGAGCGGCGTAGTGCTTGATTTCGGTTCGCATGAGAGGGTGCTGGTCTATACAAAGAGTGAAGACGGGGTTACACCCGCAGCGCAGGAAATGTCGACTATCGGCGGGAAGCTCAGACTGACGGTCGGTGCGGGGGAAGGCGTGTTCGTCGTGCCCGTCTGATAAAAGAGAGAAAGATCATGAATCGATTCAGACAGACAAACAGCGGAAAAAAGCACCGTTTGGGGGTAACGCAGAGAAAATCTTTATGGTTTATACTTGTTATGCTTATCCCTGCGTTGTATGGTATTTTCCGATATATTTTCATTAACGTCAACTCCATTGTAATTGCGTTCAGCGATGTTTCGACGGGTGCGTTCACGCTGCGGTATTTCTCCGATCTGTTCGCGGAAATGGGACGGGCGGATTCTACTATTTTTAAAGCGCTGCTAAATACATTCAAGTTTTTTGGCGTGGGTGTGCTTAAACTGTTTATATCTTATCTTATCGCATATTTTCTGTATAAAAAGATTTTGTTGTACAAAGGGTTTCGTTTTTTGTTTTTTCTTCCTTCGCTGGTGGCTCCCGTTGTCAACATTACCATTTATGTCAGAATTATCGGCGTCAACGGTGCGATCCATCAATTAACGGGTTATGCTGAAAATTTTCCGGCTCTTTTGTCCAATGCGGATACAACGATTCTTATGATCTTGCTATATGATCTTGTGTTCGCCGGGCTCGGCGCGAATTTTCTCATATTGCTGGGGGCCATGAACAGGATCCCTTCGGAAATTCTTGAATCGGGAAAGATAGATGGTTGCAGTGCATGGCGGGAATTTTGGCAGCTGATCACCCCGTTGGTCTGGGATAATTTTTCCACACTGCTTGTGCTTGCGCTGACAAAGATTTTTACGGCGTCAGGTCCTATTCTGTATTTTACGGGCGGGCAGGGCGATCCGTATACGCTTACGTTCTGGATTTATGACAAGGTCAGAGACAGTACATACAATTATCCCGCAGCGGTCGGATTGTTTTTTACCGTAATCGGGATCCCCATTGTGTTCGGCATTCGATGGGTCGCTAAAAAAGTTAATCCGGAGGTGGCGTATTGATGAAAACGGCAGACAATGCTCGCATAAGCAAATTCGCAAAAAAAATACGTTCGACTTCTCCCACGAGAATTATTGTTTTTGTCATTTTCGCTGTGTATGCTCTTGCACTCATTCTTCCTTATTTGTTTGGGATTATGTTCTCGATGAAAACGGCCAAGGAATGGTTCACGACGAAAGTGCTGGATTTCCCCGAGAGCTTGAATTTTGCCAACTATGCGGAGGCATGGAAAAACTTGAACGCAAACGATACGTCGGTGCCGACGATGCTGATCAACAGTATCTGGTATGCGGGCGGGATGTCCTTTTTCAGTGTGATTTTATCGTCGATGAGTGCATACGTGGTAGCAAAATACCGTTTTCCGGGCAGGTCGGTCATTTATGCGTTTGCCCTCATTGCGATGATGATCCCGATCATGGGCTCGCTGCCTGCGCAATTGCGTTTTGTGAAGGGGGTCAATGCTCTCAATTCACCTGTGTTCGCGCTCGTGATGTGTCAGACGATCGGCATGATCTTTGTCGTAATGCTCAGTGCTTTTCGCAGTGTCAGTTGGGAATATGCGGAGGCGGCTTTTATTGACGGGGCAGGGCCGATGCTCGTGTTTTTCAAGATTATGCTTCCGCAGGTTACGTCTGTGGCGGTCGCGATGTTTTTGACAAATTTTGTCGCGCTTTGGGCGGACGCCGAAACGCCGCTTATCTTTTTGGACGAAATGCCCACGCTTTCGCTTGGGTTGTTGCTGTACAAAGGCCGCGTTGACGCGAACTATGTCGGCACATCGATGCCTGTTTTGTATGCGGGGCTGATCATTTGTATGATTCCGACGGTCATTCTGTTCTCTATTTTTCAGAAATCTCTGATGGATATTCAGATGGGCGGCGGATTGAAAGGCTGATTTTGAAAAATAAAAAAGGAGTAAGTCCATGAAAAAATACAAGTCTGTTTTAAAAACTGTCGCATGCGCGTTTTTGTGCGTGTGTCTGTGTGCGGCTGCCGTTGCCTGCGGCGAAGGTGCTCCGCGCGAAGGGATCGCCGGGACAATCACTTTGAATTACTTCCTCGGCGGATTCGGGGAAGAGTGGATCCGCGCGGTTGCCGAAGATTACACGAAAAATGTCAATCCCGCGGCGGATATCAAACTCAAGGCCAGCGGTTCCAACGCAGATATGTTAGACAAAATAAAATCGGGCACGGGCGACGACATGTATATTGCCAACGAAAATTTCTTCGGGCAGAAAGCCAACCTTTTAGAATTGGATGACGTGATGGAAATGGAAGTGTACGGCGAAGAAGGGGTAAAAGTCAAAGATAAGCTTTCGAACGATTTCCTCACATACTATAATGAAGAGGGGCACTATTATCAATTCCCTCAGAATAACGTGTCCGGCTATCGTTGGATCTATAATAAGACCGTGATCGATGGGGCTCTCGGTTCTATGGAGTCGGGCAGCTGGTCGTTGCCCAGGACGACGGATGAATTTTTTGCGCTGGGAGACAGGCTGTATGACGAAGGTGTTTTTCTGACGGCAACGGCGATCGGCAACGGTGCCAAGGCGACAGAGGATTACCTTGACAATGCCTTCAATGTATGGTTTGCGCAGATGGTAGGGGCGGAAAATCACGCCAAATTTTTTGACGGACTCTATCAGAACGCGGACGGAGAATGGGTTCGCGACAGCGAAACGTCCGATAATGTATTTAACAGCAACAGAGAGGCTATTGAGGCCGCTTATGCGCTTGCAAAAGAGATGTGCGTTTCCAGGAATGTAGATACGACGAAAGAGAGACAGTATCTGCACAGCAACAGCGACGGAATGCAATACAAAGATGTAGACGTGCTGTTCTATGGCGGCCAACTCAGCGGCAGGACGTTCCCCCGTTTTGCATTCATATACTCCGGTTTATGGTTAGAGCGGGAAACCGGTACATACGATGCGATCGGTGTGGTCGACATGAGCGCAAATGAAGTTCTGCCGATGAAGACGCCCGTCATCAGTGCAATCACTGCAAGAACGCCGAGCATTCCCGACGATGCCGTGCTTGCCGAGGTCGTCGACTATGTAGATGGAGTAACTTCGGAAAAGCCTGCGGGCGTATCGGATGAAGATATTGTCATTATAGCCGAAGCACGAAACATGGTAAATAAAGGCAGCGAGGATACTTTCCTGATTACGAAAAACGCGCGCTATCCCGATCTTTGCAAAGATTTTCTGCGGTACATCGTTTCCGACCGTGCGCAAACTGTTGCTGCAAAAGCGTGCAGCGGTATTTCCATTTTACCGTACGGTTATGAAGCTGAGGATGCGGATATGGGGTTTGAAATTTCCGAATTTGTCAAGGCGTACAATGAATTGACACCGGACGCGGTCATGATTACCCTCAAATATTACAATCAGGTCTTTACGCAAAAGAGCAAGATGTTTTGGTATGCCGATACAGCCGTGATCGGTTCCAATCATCTGGCAAAAATGTTCTATACAACAAAAAATATGCCTCAGATCAATGAGATCGTGGATAGAAGCATCAGTAAATACAACACTGTCTGGAAAGATGCCGTTGCGGAAACAGAAGCCGCACTTGCTGTATCCTGATGAACGCAGGCGTCGTTTACAGATACAAAAATAGGAGGGAAATAGATGAAGTTATCGGCAAAAAAATTTATTGTGTTCGGTATTCTTGCTTTATGTGCAGTGCTGTTTCTCAGTGTTGGGTGCACGTCGCAGTCTTCCAAAGCAAAGGGGATTCGTACCAGCGAACCATTTGAAAACGGAACGACGTTTGAATTTACGGACAGCGTCATCGAATTGCCGTACGGCATCGCGTACGACAAGGACGGGAAGGATATTTCACTGGATCTGACATACATCATCCAAGATAAAGAAGGAACAGAACTTGTTCGGTCTAACGATTCGATTTTTGATTTGGATGTTGGTGAATATAAGATAGTTTATTCTTATCAGGACGTAACGCTTGAAATCACATTTTCGGTCGTAGATACAATCGCGCCGCAAATCGTATTTAATTCGACGAATACCGGCTCTATGGCTTTGCCTGCAGGCGGCGGGACAGTCAGTGCGTCCCTTCCCAAATATGAGATCAGCGATTATTCGCCTTGCAGTGTGGATGAAAAGCTGACGTTCGTCAGCGATGACGGCACTTTTAACGGCGAAGAATATGAGTACGATCGTATGGGATACGTAGTGGAAGCGGATCGCCCGGGTATGTTTACGTATACAATCAAAGCGACGGATGCAAGCGGCAATTCCATTACCGAATCGGTAGAATGGCGCTGCAAAAATGCGGATTGGACGGCGTCGGATGCGCAGGGCGACATGGTTTCTACATTTGCCGGAGCAGATTATCTGGACAGTGTGCTCAACGGCGAAGTTTATACCGAATATTCGACCAACGGGAATTATTATACCGAATATCTTGAAGAGTTTGAAGGTGCGCAGGGTGTCGTGAAGATCCGTTCGCAGTTCAATACGCGCGGGTACTCTGATTTCCGTCTGAAATTGGGCAAGCCGATCGATCTTGCCGCAAATAAGGACAGATATCTCGTTGTGCGCATGTTCATGCCCGATGCCGCAGCGTTCGGATCCGATATCCAGATCGCCGGTAACACTGTATCCAACCGCAACTTTACGGATATCGTTACCGTACAAAGGCATGCGCTTACGCGGTGGTATTCTGTCATGACGGATAATGTCGGCGTTGTGTCCGGCAGATGGTTTAACCTTTCCATTCCTGTCAGTCAGCTGATCACGTTGGAATGTTCTGATCATGTAACTTTCAAAACACCGGCAGTGTCGGACGAAGAATGGTTCAAGGATCACACCAGTTACGAATATGCCGATGATTGTGATCTTGAAGGAATGATGCGGTATCTGCAGTTTACGCTTCTTCTCAGCGGCGGTTCGGGGTATCAGGATTTTTATATTGACGGTATTTTTCTCGCCGACCGCGCCGAAGATGCGGATAAGGAATCTTTTTCGGCTGATTTCGAAAACAAGACGATTCATTGGACGGATGTTGCGGGAGCGGAATATTATAACATATTTGATGAGTCCGATATTCTGATCGCCAGTGTCGAGCAGCCTTTGTTCCAGGCTACGGGACTGGGCGAGTTTACTTCGTTGCGAATTGTGGCTGTGGATGCCGCTAAGGCTGACAGCGCGGGCGTTACAATCACCTCGACTGATCTTGATATTGCTTTCCTTGCGGATGGATCTTGGTCGTATACGCCGCAATTGATCGCGCAGAGTGTTTCTGCGGAGGGGAATAATTTGACTGTCGTCCTGAATAAGCAGTTGGGGGACGGGGTACTTGATCTGTCCGGCATCCATGCGACGGATAAGCAAGGGAATGCGGTCGAGCTGAAAGCGAGTGTCGAAAATAATTTGCTGGTTTTGGATATTTCCGATTGGGGAACTTCCACTCAATACGAGAAACAATACGTTCGTATTATGGCGGGCAGCAGTTTAAAAGTGGGAGAGATCACATATTTCTTTAATGAGGATGTTATTTTAGCAAACTTGTTCGGCGGTTGGGAATTAGTAACCGAAGCAATGGTTTCGCGGCTGGAAGTTACCAATGGTTCCAACAACAATCTGCGTTTTTACACTTACGATGAAAATGATGTTATCAATTCCGTGCCGGGGTCTAATTTCACGGCATATCTGACAGAAACGGAAACGTCATCCACATTTGCGTATTCGGGCTCGTTTACGATCAACGGTATTGAATTGGATACGTTAGTCAACATGCTTCCCAACGACATCGTTTATCGTATGGTATGGGCATATGTGGGTTCTGCGTCCGGTTCGAGCGGTGTCGGAATGTATTATTTCCAGATCATGGCGCGCATCGGAGATAACTGGGCGTGGAATTTAAAAGATCTTTGCACGATGACGGGCAGCGACGGTATTGATGTTAAGATCGGGGGCGGCACTACAGTATACATGAAGTTTGCCGACAGTGTTTACAGTCTTGTTTTCTCTGATACATATACTTTTACGAAGGCAAGTGTTACTGAAACGACCGGCGGCTGGTCTGTGCAAAAGTCAGAGGGAACAGCCGTACCGCAGAAACAATATTTGGTATTAATCGCAGATGAAAATGGGGCGCTGTATGCGGGTCAGGCAGTCGATGCGGGTTCCGCTCCGAATTTTGCATTGTTTGAAGATGCGATCGGGGCAGATGCACAATATATTCAAGGGTATTATGATGGCGAAACGAAAATCGACACGTCATCGTATGCCGTGAACAAAGACATCACTCTTACAGTTTTGTTCGATTATCCTTATTTAGTCGTATCTGACCTTACTTTGTCTGCGGACGGAAATATGCTGACGCTGGCGGTCAACAAAGATTTGGGTAACGCAACAGCGACTGCCGCCGACTTTAATGCTGTATATGCCGATAATACGCCGATATCCGTCTCTGCGGCACAGATCAGCACGGCGGGAACATCCGTGAAGCTGGATATTACTGATTGGAAAAAATCGACAGCATACGACAAGACGGTGGTTACCATCAAAGCGGGCAGTTCTTTTACGGTCGACGGTGTGGAATATTCCATAACAGAAGATATAACGATCGTTAATTTGTTCCTGTACGACAGCGAAACAAGTCCTTCCCGAGCATGGGAGATCTTGGAAACAGATTACATCCGCTTTGAAACGATTGAAGTGAGAAACAATAGCGCCAATAAAAATTTGTGCTTCTATTTGAAAGACGAAGCGGGCAACAGGATCACCGAATCGGGGTTTGCAGGGTTAAAAGGTTATTACTTTACTTCTGTTACGAATACGACGGCGATGGATTATTCAGGTTCGTTTACGATCAACGGACTGCAGGTCGATGAACTTTTCAGACAGGTCAACGATATTTCTGTCGCGTACGTTCTGGCGCTGCAGTATGAAAACGGACTGTATTACTTCCAGTTGCTGAGCCGTACTTCGGCCGGTGCGTGGGTATGGAATCTGGAAGACTTGTGTGAACTGCTTGGTTCACAGACACTTGTATTGCGAATCGAGGCGGGTACAGATCTGTATTTGAGATGCAACGGCAAGACGTATGCAATCCGTTTTGCGGACACGTATGAATTTACCAAAGCGAGTGCATCCGAAAACGGCGACTGGTCTGTATTAAAGACGGAAGAAATGCAGCAGCCTGCCCGTTATATTGTTCGCTTTACCGACCAGAACGGTACTGCTTTAGGCGGTCAGGTAGTAGAAAAAGGCGGTAAGATCGATTTTGCAAAAGCATTCGGGGCACGGGCGGAATATATCGTAAAATTTACGGTCGGCGATGACGCTGCAGAATATTCTCCCGATGTGGACACTTATACCGTTACGGACTCTGTGGTTGTCCGTGTAACGTTCGAATACAACAAGCCCGAGACTGTGGGGCAGATGTATACAATGTATACCGAGCAGTCGGCTGTACTTTCTCTGTCCGTGCTGTCCGAGTACTATTTCAAGAGCGGCGTTGCCGATGTCGTGGAATGGTCTCTCAACGGGGCTTATGAGTTTGTTACCATCGAGCAGGGCGAGCTGAAAATTATCGGCGACTTTACGGGAGTTGTCAACCTCAAAGCTACAGTTTACGGAATCGTCAGCAATTATTCGGTTTCGGTCCTTGTTTCCGAGCAGGAGCCGATTCAGACGATAGCAGTGGACGGCGTGGTGAAAACAGATCAGGCGATGGATCATTTTTATGCGCGGTTTACGAGCGACGGTATTATTCTGGCGAAGGGAGCCGATGAGGAAATTTCTCGGTATGTTCTCGGTTCTGGGTTTACTTATACCGGTTCCGTCAAAATCAGCGGCATTGAATTGATTGATTTTGCCAAAATCGGTTATGACGTTTGTATCATGCAGGATTCCGTAGGGTATGCGTTCGCAGTCCGTCAGACGGGTTCATTGGAATGGGTGCCTGTTACGCAAAGTCTGATCGGTCAGATCCAAAGCGGAAACGAATATCCTGAAGCGTTACTGGCAATTGCCGCAGGCACGGAAATACGGTTGGAAGACGAGGAAAGCAATATTCTCATGTCTTTCGCGGATGCGTTGGCACTCGTCAAAAACTGTGCTCCGTCTGTAGCAGATGTCGTCAGTGCGATCGGAGATTATTCTTCGGTCAGTCCGACGAATTTCGGGGTGATACTGTTGGATGCGGACGGCAATAAGGTCCAAGGTACGATCAACAATACTGAATTATATTATAATGGTAATCAGCTTGCAAGTGCATCCAATAAAGCAACATTCTATTATTTCGGTTCGATCAAAGTCTGCGGCGTGGAATTGTCTGAACTTCTAACCAGCGATCAGGCGAAAGGGGAAGACGGAAAAGCTCTGTTTGGTACCCGTTACGGCGGTTGGTGCAGATTGTACGGCGCAAGCGACAACTATCAGTTCCAACTCTATATTGCAAGCACGCAGTCATATACGGGTACATGGCCGGCATTCAACGGGTATGCTTATCCCACGGTGGAATTTGCGCAAGGGACGGTGCTGTTCGTTACAAATGCCAATACGGTCGCGGATGCAACGTCCGCGCAGTATCTTGAATTTGCGCATTCGGTGATTCTTGTGAAAAATCATGCGGGATATCTGCGGGATAACGTGATTCAGGTGTACGGCGGATCGGATGTCCGCAGTGAAAATGAGAAGAAACAAGGCAGTTTTGTGTTCGGGTTTACCGACGCGGAAGGCAAGGCGATCGAGTTTGGTGATTTCGGGGCTGACATACGTTTCTTTGACGGCAGATATACGGGTCAGGGACTTTACAACGGATCTGTCAAGGTCTGCGGTGTGGAGCTTTCGGAGCTGGCTTCGTATAAGGAAAACGATGTTCCGCTGTTTGGTACGCAGTATTCTACTACCGTCCAAATGATCTACTCTGCATCCGGCGGCGGCGCAATCTTCATGCGTTTGGCAACTGCGGACAATGTATTGATACCGAATTGGGGTGCTTTCAACGGGTACGAAACTCGCACGATCACCTTTGAAAAAGGTTCGGTGTTGATGTTGTTCGGCAATGACAATGTCGGTAATCCGGTGTATTTCTTTGAGTTCGTAAATGATGTTACGATCGAGCTGTCTTGATCGGTAAGAATGACGGGATGGATTGCTTTTGCCTGTATTTCTGTATTCAAGATTGACCATGAGGTGAGTCAGGTTCAATACAAACTACAGCTTTCAGCACGGCGTTGCGGCTTAAGCCGCAACGTCGTTTGTTTGGTGATCAGAAAAAGGCGCACATCAAATAAATATCGAGAATAAACAAAAAAATAAATCGTCCCTCATCAGGAAAGTCATTTTTAATCCTATTAACCTTAAAAGAAGATCAGATTAAAAGCAAGTTGAGAAATCGGACGAAAAAGCAGACCCGTTAAGCTTCTTTTAACTAAGAGATCTGCGGGCAGGATAAAACAAATCGATACTTGTTTGGCCGGTTATCTGAGCCTGCGCTATACCAAGAAACAAGGTGAAAAAACGTCGGGCATATTTTGCCCGACGGATTTTTTATGTGTATCTGGATTTCACTTCTGATCGCGCAAATATTTTTAAAGCGTGTTTGTTTTGATCGTTTTCAGGTTTGTCAGGAAGGTTTGACAAAAAGAAAAGCCGGCAAAGCTTTAAGCTTTGCCGGCCGGAAATCTACAGGATTATTTGATCATTTTTGCAATGGAGCCTTTGAAGAAGCTAACCACAGCGCCGAGGATGGCAAGAACGCCGCCGATGATAGCACCGATTGCAAGCTTTTCATTGAAAAGAAGCAGGAGCGCGTCTTTCGTATCCGATCCGAAACTGATAGCGGTAAATCCGGTAGTGCTGAAGAGAAATACCGCACCGACTACGAAACAAGCCGTAGCGATGATTTTACCGATAAAGCTTTTGCCTGTGATCAGGGAAATGATGCCTCCCAGCAAGGGCAGGACAAATGCGAGCGTTACCATGATGTTGAATTGAAGAACTTCAATCGTAACGCCGGGGATATCGGTGTTTTTACTGCCGAAAGCGAGATCCATTCCCGTTATAGAGATTGTAGAGCCCCCGATTTTTCCGACGTAAGTTACTGCATCCAGGAACATCATGCAGAAAGCTGCTATCCCTAAAAGCAGAGCAATTGCACCCGGAATGTAGTACTTAATTTGCGATTTTTTAGCCATATACATATTCTCCTTATATGATATCGTTAACCTAATTTTAACACAAAAAGATAAAAAAATCAACACTTGCCCAATAATTTTGTAAAGTTCGACTGATTTGGAAAAAGTGTTGATTAATAAAAAGGGATGCGTTATAATAAAAATATGGAAATGAAAGAGCTGACAGAATGGATAAAGGGGATGGGAAATGTTACGGCGGATTCTCCCTTTGAAGAAGATTTTGAAACACTTGTATTTCGGCATTCAAAGACGCGGCGTTGGTTTGGGTTATGGCTGAAAGTTCCTAAAAAGTACTTCGGCGGGGCGGAGGATGAATTTTGCCTGAATTTAAAGTGCCCGCCTCAGCTGTCGGAGATATTGCGCCAAAACTATAAGGGCATATTGCCGGCATACCACATGAATAAAGCGCATTGGATCACGGTACGAATCCGATCGGATGTACCGGGGGAGGAGATCAGAAATCTGATCAGGCTCAGTTATGACCTGAGCTCAAAACGCGCGAAAGAAGGTAAGACAGTCGGCTGAAACAGGAATGTGAAAATAATGTGATAAAAAAGCGGAAATACAATGCGAATTGATTGCAATTCAAGGTCGTTTATAGTAAAATAAATAAGATAGCGAACCGGAAAACGGAAGTTGTGCCGGAGAGCAAAAGAAGAAAAGGGAACAGGAGGAATTTATGTCCAACAGCAGAAAACTGCCGCTGACTGCGAAAGATGCGGCATTGAGTTTTCAGCATATGTTTGCGATGTTAGGTGCTACCATCACGGTGCCTATTCTTGCGAACATGAGCATTGCGATGGCGATGATCGCTGCGGGTATCGGAACGATCATATTCTATTTCATTGCGCAGAAGAAAGTGCCTGTATTTTTAGGCTCGAGCTTTGCATTTTTGCCTGCGCTGATTGCGATTGTCGGATTTGGTACAGAAGAAGATCCTAAAATTAAATATGGAGCGGCATGGCAGGAGTCAATGGCAGCTGTTGCGATATCGCTGGTTCTGGCTGGCCTCGTATATGTGATTTTCGCGATCGTGATCAAGTATGTCGGTGTGCATAAGGTCAAGAAGTTGTTTCCTGCGATCGTTGTAGGGCCGGTCGTGCTGATCATTGGTATGATCCTGGCGCCGAAAGCGTTTCAGAGTAATATTATCGGCGTAACAAGTGCCGCGGCATGGAAAAGTTGGACGACGGCTATTATTACGGCGTTGACGATGATCCTTGTCAACGCGTATGCGAAGCCGAAATCGTTTTTGAAGGTTATTCCTATTTTGCTTGGGTTCGGTGTCGGATATATTTATGCTTTTATTGTCAGTCTTGTACCGGGCGGCAGCCTGATGAGCTATATCGTGCAGGAAAACAACGTATTCAGTCATTTTGACGGATCCCTTGCTTTCAGTGCGGACAGGATCGTTCTGTTCCAGCATATCGGTCAGGAATTTTCCTTCTATCTGGGATTCTCGTCTCCGACATTCGGCACGACGCTCGTGTCAGCGATCCTGATGATCGTGCCGCTTGCGATCGTTACGTTCATGGAACATCTGGGAGATATCAGTGCGAACAGCACTGTTTGCGGAAAGGACTTTATGGTCGATCCCGGCCTGCATCGTACGGTTTTGGGCGACGGTATCGCGACGGCGGTCAGCGGTCTTTTGGGTGGTCCTGCAAATACGACGTATGGTGAAAATACGGCAGTATTGGCGATCACGAAAAACTACAATCCCCGCAATATATTCCTGGCGGCATGCCTTGCGATTATTTTCGGTATGCTGACTGTGTTTGCAGATTTTCTGGCAACCATTCCTTCTCCTGTAATCGGCGGAGCGTCCATTGTCCTGTACGGAATGATCTCTGCATCCGGTCTTCGTACGCTTGTGGATTCAAAAGTTGATTTCAACAATACGAAGAACCTGATCGTCGTATCCGTTACTTTGGCGATCGGTCTCGGGATGGGATCGATGAGCTTGATCGGCGACGTGTTGGCGAACAACGGGTTGGATGGGACCATGTTTAAAGTGATGATCGGCGATGTGGAAATTTCACCGCTTGCCATCGCGACCGTTATTGCTATCGTACTGAATCTGATCATTCCGAACACGAAAGAACCGACCAAAGAGCAGGAAGAGGCGGAAGATAAGGTGATCACCAGCCTTGCCCCTTCGACGGCAGATATTGAATTGGATGAAATCGCGTCGGAAAATTCCAAAGAAAGAGCGGAAGCAGAAAAACCGGAAGATATTCCCGCTGTAAAAAATAAAGCGGAAAAATAAAGACAAACACGACGCAGAGTGCAGATAGTTTGCGTTTATAGAAAACGTTAAGCCGCCGCGGCAATTTTGCCGCGGCGGCTTGACGTAAATGTATATAAAAAGGCGCCAGCCGGAATTATTGATGCCGGCTGGCGCCTTTTGAGATTTATTTTGATTTTGTTACGGATGACGGGGAAGAATGAAATACGGAACGATAACTTTTATAGAAAGTGGGATAGTCGTTGAATTTCATGAGTTGTGCGACCTGAACGGGCTGAAAGCCTCGGAGCAGGTATTCTCTGGCGCGATACATTTTTTTGATGCGGACGTAGTGCATGATGCTGATATTCATGGTTTTTGTAAAGATGTGCTGCAGATAGCTTTGCGACACAAAAAGCTTTGAGGCAATATCTTTTGTGTTGAGCGGCGTGTCGAGGTTTTCTCCGATAAACGCGATGGCACCTGTAACGATTTTAGGCATCTCCATAGGGGAAAAGTCAGAGTTTTGCGGATCATAGTAGAGAATGATGAGCAATTCACTCAGAAAAGAAACGAGCAGCGTATAAAGCGGATCGGACGGATAAACTTTGGTATAGGAATCGAATCTCTGAAAAAGTTCAAAAATGGTGCTGTCTGTTTTTTTACAGAAACTGTTGAGATTCGCAATGCACTGAGGGATCATCTCATAGGGGAAATTGATGACGAAGCGGTCGTAATTTTCCTGCGGCGGAGATTTCAGTACATGGTATTTCCCGGGAGGGATGAAGAAGATCGTGTTTTCTGTAAATTCATAGGAGACGTCTTCTATCAGAAAAGTTCCGCAGCCTTTGGTTATGTATAGGATTTCGCAATCGGTATGGTGATGATTGGAGAAATCGCTTTCTTCGTTGTTTTGCGTAAAGTTATGAGCAAATTTTATTTTGCTGAAATTAATTTCGTTTAGCATAAAAGTATTATAACAAATGATAGCAGAAAAAGCAATATATATCAGCAAAACTGGAAATTGTATTAAAAAAAATATTTGATATAATAGTAAAAAATGTCCGTGTGTTCCAAATTCAGTGGAAGGCAGGGACCGGGTACAGGAGATAAAGGAAATGGCAATGGAAATTGCGGCACAGTTATATACGGTCAGAGCGAAAACGCAGACCGAACAGGATATTGCACAAACGCTGCGGAAAATAAAGGAGATCGCATACGATTGGGTACAAATATCCGCTTTCGGCAAATGTCGGGCAGAATTTTTACGCGACGAGTTGGAGAAAAACGGATTGCGCGTCTGTGCGACCCATACGCCGATCGAGAGGATCACGGATGATACGGAAAATGTGATTGCAGAACATAAATTGCTGGGGATACCGTATGTCGGGCTTGGATATTATCCGGCGAAAACGTTGGAGGATGCGAAAGGATTGCTCAAACGCATATTGCCAGCGGCAAGGAAACTGCATGAGAGCGGCTTACAGTTTATTTATCACAACCATTTCATGGAATTTGCACGAATGGAAAACGGGCAGCGTGTTCTCGATTATTATCTGGAGCAAACAACGCCGGAAGAATTCGGCTTATTGCCGGATCTATATTGGCTGCAGTTTGCGGGGCTGTCTCCCGAAAAATTTTTGACGGAACACGCAGACCGCATTCGGGTCATTCATTTAAAAGATATGAAAGTGGACGGCGAGAGCGGCGACAGACGCTTTGCTGAAATTTATAACGGAAATATGGATTACGATTCCATATTAAAGACGGCTGAGCAGTCAGGAGTTCTTTACGCGGCGGTAGAGCAGGACGAGTGTTACGGGACGGATCCTTTTGAGTCGCTGCAAATCAGCCGAAGGAATATTCGTGCGCATTACGGTATCTGAACGTATACAACTGGTACAATCGCGAAAATGTGTCATCACGATAGTCAAAAAGCCGGCGGAGAAATTTCTCCGCCGGCTTTTTGACTATGATAATATGGCAGACAGGACTGGCGGCCGAAGATTCAACGGAACCGAAATAAAAATATGTGGAAAGACAGGAAATATATTTGCTTTTTAAAAAAAGGGGAGTAAAATAGAAGAGGAGAAAATTTTCTCAGATCTTTGTAGAAGGGGTAATTATTTTGTTGGATCAATATCGAGGGAAACCATTCTGGTGTTGGAACGGTAAATTGGACAAAGCTGAAATTATTCGTCAGGTGCATATTTTGAAAGATATGGGGTTTGGCGGTTTTTTCATGCACAGCAGGACGGGATTGGAAACAGAGTATCTCGGCAAGGAGTGGTTTGAGATCGTTACGGCAGCGGCGGAAGAAGCGAAAAAACTGGGCATGAGTGCATGGCTGTATGACGAAGACAGATGGCCATCCGGTACGGCAGGCGGGGAAGTTACAAAGACATTTGAATTTCAGTTAAAATTTATTTCGATGTACGATGCGGATGATGAGCCGGAGCGCGAAGTACATATCGCGGGGGAGCTTGGCAGGTTTGCGGTCTGTCTGAATGAAAACAAGGAATTACTGGATTATTATCCTGTTTTTTCGGATACGGAATGCAAAGAGGGGTATGTCGTTAAAAAGTTTCTGATCGAGCATATGAAAAACGATGCTTTTTACAACGGTTATACCTATCTTGACACGATGAATCGGAAAGCGACGGAAGCGTTTCTGAATGCGACGCACGAAAAATACCGTAAAAAATGCGGAGATTTGTTCGGAAAAACGTTATTGGGGATATTCACGGACGAGCCGCACCGCGGTTCCATTCTCAACGGATTCGGGATCGGAAATGCCAACAGGCTGCAAATGTTGCCCTACGCTTATGAACTTTACGGTCGATATCAGAAAATTACAGGGGAAAATCTGTCTGAAAAGCTGCCGGAGCTTTTTTATAAGCGTGCGGACAGCGAAATCAACCGTACCATGTATTATTACATAGAGAGTATTCAACAGCTTTTCCTTGAAAATTTTGCAAAACCGTATCACGAATGGTGTCTGAAGAATAAACTTATATTTACGGGTCATATTCTGCATGAAGACAGTCTGGCGATACAGGCATTGTTCCAAGGCAGCGTACAGCGGTTTTATGAGCATATGGATTATCCGGGCGTAGATATTCTTACCGAAGGAAACCGCGCGTACTGGGTAGCGAAACAGGTGCAGTCGGTGGCGCGCCAGCTGGGCAAGAAATTTGTTCTGAGCGAACTTTACGGATGCACGGGCTGGCAATTCAATTTCCGTTCGCATCGGGACGTCGGAGTGTGGCAAGCGCTTTTAGGGATCAATCTCCGCTGCCATCATCTGAGCTGGTATACGATGGAAGGCGAAGCTAAACGTGATTATCCCGCAAGTATTTTTTATCAGTCGGGATGGTATAAAGACTACAAATACATAGAAGATTATTTTGCCCGACTGGGAGAAATCCTGGATAAGGGAAAGCCGCAGTGTGAAGTATTGGTCGTAAATCCTGTAGAAAGCGCCTGGCTGTATCCGAGAGTCGGTTGGGAAAAGAATTTGTTTGAACTTCAGGTAGAAGAATCAAAGCGTTTGGAAGAGGATTACGCAAAGATGTTCGGCATACTGACGACCGGGCAGGTGGATTTTGATTACGGCGACGAAGAAATGCTCTCACGGTATGCGAAAATTGTAGCTAACGGAGAAAGCGTAAAACTCAGATTCGGGAAAGCGGAATATAGTTGCGTAGTGTTGAACGGCATGCGGACGATCCGTTCTTCCACCGTCAGAATATTAAGAAAATTTATGGAAGCGGGCGGCCGTGTGGTAGTGGCAGGCAAGGCTCCTTCTTATGTGGATGCAACCTCACTGTTTTCACAAGAGTATTTGCAAGGAAGCGAGCAGATTGCTTTTGACCGTGAAGCTGTTTTACAGAGCCTGGACGGATATCGGAAAATGAAGATCGATTCTTCAGAAATTCTGACGGCGGTCAGAAAGGTCAAAGACGGTTATTATGTCGTTTGTCTGAATACGGACCGCGATGCGAAAAAAGAAGGGCTTACGCTGCAGTTGGACGGGGAGTATAACGTGAATGAAATCCGTCTTGAGGACGGTAAAACGAGAGGAATCGCGGAAAACGCCGTAAAAATTCCCGTCAGTTTTGAGGCGGGTGAATGCAGGGTATTCCGTCTGATGCGGCAGGCGCCGTGCGCGCAGATCGTAAGAGCGGAAGAAGCGAAAAAGGAAGTCGTTCTTGACGGAGAAATGAAATATGAGCTGTCGGAACGGAATGTCTTGCCGTTGGATTTTGCAGAGTATTCGTTGGACGGTAAAACGGACAAAAAAGCTTATGAAATTCTCCGTATTGACAGGATGGTGCGCAAAGATCTGAAGATGCCGTTGCGCGGCGGTGAGATGATCCAGCCCTGGTATCGTGAAAAATACGGCATCGTAAAAGATGAAACGGGCAGGCATACGCTCCGATTGCGCTACACATTCCGGGCGGAGACTTTGCCGGAAACGGATTACCGCTTGGTGATGGAACAGAGTGAGAGATGGGAGATCCGCGTCAATCGTAAAAAGTTGGAAAAGAATGTTGTGGGCCACTGGATCGACAGGTGCTTTGACGAGATCGATCTTCCCCGCGAAATTTTGAAAGTCGGAGAGAATGTCATTGAAATGACGGCGGAATACGATGCAGGGCTGAACCTGGAGTGTGTTTATATTCTCGGAAATTTCGGGGTCGGGCTTGAGGGCGCAAAAACTTGGATATGCGAGCTTCCCCGTACGTTGAAGACGGGGGATATCACCAACCAGGGACTGCCATTTTACAGCGGAAAAATTTCCTATCATACGGGGATTTGCGGTGAGCGTCTGAAGGTAAAACTTCAGGACTGCTGCGGTGCAGTGAGCAAAGTGCAGGCGGGAAGATACGCCGAATACATTGCTTTTGCGCCGTATGAAAGCAAAGTGTTCGACTGTAAGGGCGAATTGAAGATCGAAGTTTCGCTAACTCGTCGCAATACGTTCGGGCCGCTTCATTATGCCCCTGTTTTGTGCGGGGCCTATGGGCCGGAGATTTTTGTCTTGGACGGTGAAGATTATACGGATAAATACTGTCTGATTCCGCAGGGGATTTCCGATCGGGGAATTGTGAAATTCTATTGATGTTTATGTGCCGATCTGCATTTTTGGCGGGAAAAATCATAGAACGTGGTTAAAAAAGGAGGCGAGTCCATAAAAGGCTTTGCCTCCTTTTTGTTTGACCGTTTGCGGTATCCATGGTATAATGGAGTGAGATGAAAAGATAGGAGAGAGGAAGGATGGTTCGGAAAATAACGCGCGCAGATCGGGATGCGTTTTTGCGGTTGTCGGAGATGTTTTACGCATCGCCTGCGGTCATGCACACTGTGCCTAAGGCTTATCATGAAAAAGCATTTGAAGAATTGATGCGATCTGACGAATATGCGGACGGATATATTTTGGAATCGGAGGGAAAAATTGTCGGCTTCGGGCTTACTGCGAAGACATATTCGAGAGAAGCGGGCGGCAAGGTTCTGTGGTTGGAGGAATTGTTTGTGCTTGAGGAATACAGATCCTGCGGTCTTGGCAGAGAATTTTTTGCAATGGCGGAAGCGGAGGCGAGGGAAAAAGGCTTTGCCCGCATCCGCCTGGAAGTGGAAGAAGAAAATATCCGGGCGCGCTCTCTTTACGAGAAACTCGGGTATCGTCCGCTCGGTTACAGCCAGATGGTCAAAGAGCTGCATTGAATTTCTTAAGCAAAGATTAAGGGAAAGAGAAATGCAGTCGGCAAAGATAGTGTATGGATCAAAAGTTTTAATCTGAATTTTTCAGACAGAGGCAAAAAGACATCGGCAGGCATATTATGAAAGTGGAGGCAACTCCGATTTATTTACGAGGGGGCAAAAATTATGTGTCTGCTTTATTCTATTCTTTTCGGCGGCGGAAATTGTGGTTATAACCGGAATTCCTGCTGTTATGAAAATAATTTTGTACGTTCGAGCAACTGTGGTTGCGGCAATAACTCGGCGCGTTCGGGCGGTTGCGGCTGTGAAAGCGGCTCGACTCGTACGGATGGGTGTGCAAACAATGTGTCCATGCAGAATCTTTGCGCGGCGGCGGGATGTTGCAACAATTGCAATCGTTGCTGTTCCGGGTATGGTCAGCATGGCGGCGAGTGCGTTTGCGGCGATGTATGTTATTATTGCCGGCAGTATGCGCTGTGCCGTTGCTGCAATCGTTGCGGAAACTGAATGCATAATGAGAAAAAGGCGGCTTTTGCCGCCTTTTTTGAGTGTTTGGGTCGAATTTGTTTGATTTGTTGAACGAAAAAAAATCTGTTTTAAAAAATATAAAACAAAGAGGAAATTCATGAAATCATATGTATGTCGCTGTACACCATTTGCATTAAGAAAAAGTTTTTATGGAAAAGCAGATTTTATAGCTGTCGTGATTGCATTTTGAAAAAAAATATTGTAAAATAAAAAAAGAATGCGGATGTGGCGAAATTGGCAGACGCGCTGGACTTAGAATCCAGTGGGCAACCTTGCAGGTTCAAATCCTGTCATCCGCACCAAAACGAAAGGCTCCATTAATATGGGGCCTTTCGTTTTGGGAATAAAATATACCGGAGTCGAGAAACGGGTGCAAAGTTATTAAAATAACAGGTGGCGCAAGTCGGAGGGGGCTGCCGCCGACTTGACAGCCCAAGACTGTCAAGTTTTTGCACCGCGCTCAAGCTGATACACCTCTTGCAATCCGAACATCAGGGGATGGACAGCATAGGTGTTTTTCTGTTTTTTTGTTAAAAACTGCTTGAAAATGATTGTTCAAGCGATCAATATTGTAAGGGCAGAAATTGTTATCTACTAAATTAAAACAAGGGAAAGGGCGCAAAATGCGCTCTTTCCCTTGTTCAGAGTTGGAATATTCTTGCTTTCGTAAATTTTTTGAATGGATTTATGGAAAAACAGAAATGATAGGTAGTGGGCACATCAGAAAAATCAACGCAGGTGCGGATTTTTTTCGGGCATAAATTTCCAGTAACGGACGGGCATATAGCCTTTCATCTGCTTTTCATGGGGACGCTGAGAAATGTTGACGGAGCGGTAATATTCGCGCCAAAGCGCCTGAAAATTTTCTTCATCGGGGGAAAATTGAACGCTGACGTTTTCATCGGTTGCGGCGATGGCGCAATCCTTGCCGTTCCATAGGGCAGCCTTGTGCCGCAGTGTGTCATGAATAATGAAGGACTGCGAGGACAGACGGCGCATGAAGTGGGGAAGGATGAGTTCGAGAATATCGTTATCGGGGGAAAAGGGGGCGTAAAAAATTCCGCCTTTTCCTTCCATAAACCGCAGGAAGCCTTTGAATCTGTGTGCTTCCAAGGTAACTTTTCCTCGTTCGTCCATTGCTTCAATGACGGCAGGGTCGGAAAGCCTGTCTCGCACGGAACATTTGAGCTGAACAATGCGCCGCAGGTAATTCAAAGCCGTCATTTCGCGTGTAGCAGCGCCGCGGCGCAGGATGAGAGAGATATCATTGCAGGCGCCGTTATCGTATTGGCTGATCTTATTTTTGACGCGTGCGCATTTTTCAGCGTCGTATTCTGTCGGGATAATGCGCGCGTCAAGAGTCAGCTGGATATGTTTTGCGGAAGTTACGATGCAATCGGTATCGGTACAGGCATGAAAGGCGGCGGAATAAAAGGCGCGTTCCGAACCGTCGGTGATATAGATGTTCATAACTGACCTGTGAGAGCGCTCAGCGAAGTTTCCGGAGTGGAAAACAGGGAAAGCTGCTCATATTTTTCTTCTTTGGATTCAAGAGCGAGCAAAGTACGGACAGATGAAATGTTTTCACAGCCGAAAAATTTGCCGCTGCAGGTAATGAAATGTTTTGCTCTTTTGAGAACGATGCGCATTTTTGCCAGATCGTCGAACCCGAGGGCGGTAAATTTGCGGGCTTTCAGGATTTTATAAGCCCCGAGGGTCCCGATTCCAGGTACGCGCAGAAGCATTTCCAGCGGAGCGGAATTGATCTCAACGGGAAACAGGTGCATATTTTTCAGAGCCCAGGCGCATTTCGGGTCGTATTCTTCGGGCAGGTTTTCTCCCTCTCCGGCAATTTCCTGTGCGGAAAAGCCGTAAAAGCGCATCAGCCAGTCTGCCTGATACAGCCTGTGTTCGCGCAAAAGTCCGGTGCATTTATCAGGCAAAAGAGAATGATGGACGACGGGCACATACGAAGAATAATAGACGCGCTTGAGCGAAAATTTCCGATACATTGCTTCGCTCAGTCGCAAAATTTTACCGTCGGATTCGGGGGAAGCTCCGACGATCATCTGTGTCGTCTGGCCGGCAGGCAGAAACCTGGAGATCTTTTTTGCTTTTTCTTCGGCAGAAAAGGCCTGTTTTTCTGCGGCGAGTTGCTTCATCGGGAGCAGAAGTCCTTCTTTGGACTTTTGCGGGGCGAGCAGTTTTAAACTGTGTTCGGAGGGAAATTCGACGTTAAAGCTCATGCGGTCGACGTAACGGGCGGCACGTGAAATCAGTGCCCTGTCTGCGGAAGGAATGCCTTTCAGGTGAATATAGCCGTTGAAGTTATAGACTTTTCGCAAACGTATGACCGTTTCGACCAAGCGTTCCATGGTGTGATCGGGTGATTTTTCCACGGCAGAGGAAAGAAACAGTCCCTCGATATAATTCCGTTTATAAAAAGAAATAACAAGTTCGCATATTTCTTCGGGGGAAGCGGATGCACGTTCCACGTCGGCTTCGGCGCGGTTGGGACAATACAGGCAATTGTAGACGCACTTATTGCTCAAAAGAATTTTAAGAAGGGAGATACAGCGTCCGTCGGGCGTAAAAGAATGGCAGATCCCGCCGATGCTTGCATTTCCGATCCCGCCTTTTTTATTGGCGCGCGCAGAGCCGGATGAAGAGCAGGAAACGTCATATTTGGCGCTTTCTGTCAGAATGGATAATCTTTTGGCGTCGATCATACATTTTCTCCTTTGGCAATGCGAACAGGCAGAAATCTGTTCCGTCCTGTTTGCCCGTAAAACGGAAGCCTGTGTTTTCGGTATGCGTAATTATCATCCCGTTTATCCGTCATTTTTCAGACTGAAACAGGTGTTTTCCGCCTTTTGTGTGATTGTATTATACAGCAATCAGAACATATAGTCAAACATTTGTTTGTAATTCGGAAATAAAAAAATAAAAATTTCACTTGTTTTTCATGGAATGATAGTGCTATAATAATAAAGGGGAGTTACAATAACGGATAATAGAGAGAAACGGAGGAAAGGCGAGATGAAAGTACTGATCGTAGACGATGAAGAGATGATTCGGAATGTGTTGCGGGAGTATATTGAATTTGAGGGAAATGAGGCGTACGAAGCTGCGGACGGTATACAGGCGGTGAAGATGTGCCGGGAGAATGATTATGACATTATATTGATGGACGTGATGATGCCGTCGTTGGACGGGTTTTCGGCTGTAAAGGAGATCCGCAAGTTCAAGGATATACCGGTGATCATGTTATCGGCGCGGGGAGAGGAATACGACAAGTTGTTTGGCTTTGAGGTAGGGGCTGATGATTATGTAACGAAGCCTTTTTCGCCGAAGGAAGTTATGGCGCGGATCGCGGCGGTAACAAAGCGGCACAAAGCGGGGGCTCCTGCGTCGCGGGAAGTTTTGAAATTTGAAGGGCTCGAAATAGACATGAAGGGGCGGAACGTATATGTGGACGGAGAGAAGCTGGACCTTACCCCCAAGGAATATGAGTTATTGTTTTATCTCGTGAAGAATAACGGGATCGCGTTGTCGCGGGAAAAATTGTTGTCGGACGTATGGGGTTTTGATTTTTACGGGGACGACAGGACGGTGGATACGCATATTAAGATGTTGCGCGGAAGTCTGAAAGAATACCGCAAATTTATAGTAACGCTCAGAGGTTTGGGGTACAAATTTGAAGCATGAAGGGAGTCAGGCATTTTCACAGTATAAATTTCATATTGTGGCTTAGCTTTCTGGTATTTGCGTCGATTATCATTCTATTTACCTGGATTTTCCAGACGACGCTGCTGCGTGTTTTTTTGGGAGCGCAGATGTCAGACGATCTGGATACATTCGGGAAGCTCGCATATGATAAATTGCGTACAGAGCTGCCGGTGAAGGAAAGTCTTGCGAATATAGAGCGATGTGTGCAGACGTTGCAGGAAGACGACAGGTCGGCAACGATTTATATTTATGCGGCGGACGGAACCAAATTGTATCCGACGGATGACGGGATCGAAGAGTATGCTCTGGTGATTGCGGCGAATGCGGAGGCCGAGGCACAATCGCAGGAATCGACGGATTTTGAATTTGCAAAGGAAAAGCTTTGCGCCTCTATGGGGAACTTTGAAGACGCCAAGAGAGGTATACCGGTGTTATTGCCGGACGGGCGGATGTCCTATATAGCATATATGGGCAACATACAGGCAATGGATACAGCCAACGGGACGGACGGAGCTTATTTATACATTGAATATTCGACGGCGATGGTGCAGACGGTCATGGGTACAATGCGGATCCAGCTGGTTCTGATATCGGTCATTGTTATTTTTTTGGCGCTGATCATATCCGTACTGCTTTCCATGAAACTTACGCGGCCGATCACACGTATTTCGCGGGCGGCGCAGCGGATGGCGGCGGGAGATTTTTCTGTAAATTTCAAAGGAGAGTATTCCTACGCGGAGATGGATGCACTGGCGGAGACGCTGGATTATGCAAAGGAAGAGATCGGCAAGTCGGATGAATTGCAGAAAGAAGTGCTTGCGAATGTAACGCATGATCTGAAGACGCCGCTGACGATGATCAAGGCATATGCGTCGATGATCCAGGAGATTTCCGGGGATAATCCGGAAAAGCGTGCAAAGCATACGCAGGTAATCATAGATGAATCGGATCGGCTGACATCGTTGGTGAATGATATCTTGAATTTGTCCAAGATTCGGTCCGGGATGGATTCTTTGAAGATCAGCAATTTTAATTTATCGGAATTTGTGCATACGGTATTGGAACGTTTCGATTATCTGACGGAGACGCAGGGATTCAGCATTGAGAGAGATATCGAAGATGAGCTGTACACGGAGGCAGACCTGGAAAAGATTGAACAGGTTGTTTACAATCTTGTGGGGAATGCGGTCAATTACACGGGTGAAGACAAGAAAATCGTGGTCGGGCTGAAGCGTACGGAAAAGGGACTGCGCTTCACGGTAACGGACACGGGAAAAGGAATACCGCCCGAAGAGATCAATACGATCTGGGACAGATATTATCGTTCGGCGGAAACGCATAAACGTCCGATCAAAGGGACTGGACTGGGACTTTCGATCGTCAAAACCATTTTGTTGAAACATGGTTTCGATTTCGGGGTCGAGAGTGAAGTCGGGAAAGGCAGTACATTCTATGTTGTTTTCCCGGATAAATAAAATATATGTTTTTTCATTGCGGCAAAAAAATTCACGTTTCGGGGAATTTTTTTGCCGCAAACTCTTTGAAAAGAATAAGAATTATTGTATAATGAAAGAAAAAAGGGCAAGGAGGACGTATGACGGAAAATACTGAGCAGCAACGCAGAGATAAGGAGTATTTGCGGCTGATTTCCGAAAAATACCCTACGATACAGGCGGCGGCGACGGAAATGATCAACTTGGAAGCGATCATGCGGTTGCCGAAGGGTACGGAACATTTTTTGAGCGACCTGCATGGAGAATACGAAGCATTCTGCCACATAATGAACAACTGCTCGGGGGTAATCCGTGAAAAGATAGAGCGGCTGTACGGCCAGTCGATGACCAAGAGCGAACGGGATGAGTTTGCGACATTTATTTATTATCCGACTGCGATCATAGAGGAAAAGAAAGCAAAAGGTGCGGATGACAGGGATTGGTATCTGGTACAGCTTCACCGTCTTGTGGAAGTATGCCGTTCGGTTGCGTCCAAGTATACGCGGAGCAAAGTCCGCAAGGCTTTACCGAAATATTTTGATTACATCATAGACGAGTTGATCAACATGGATCGCGACGACTTTGACAAAGAAGCCTATTACGGTGAGATCTTTACTTCGATCATCGAGCTTGGACGGGCGGAAGCTTTTGTGGTGGCGATGACGGAGTTGATCAAGCGGTTGGCGGTAGACTGGCTGCATATCGTCGGGGATGTGTTCGACCGAGGAGAAAGTCCGGATAAGATTTTAGATCTTCTGATCGCCCATCATCATGCAGACGTACAGTGGGGGAATCATGATATTCAGTGGATGGGCGCACACATGGGCAACGAAGCGAATATACTGAGCGTTGTCGATCTGTCTTTAAAATACAACAATGCGGATCTGTTGGAAGAGCGGTACGGAATATCCTTGCGTAAATTGTCCGTGTATGCATCGGAAACAATGGACGACGATCCGCGTTTTTATCCGGTAGCCGCGGGCGGCGGCAATGTGGGGGAAGACGTTAAACTCACGGCAAAAATGCGCAAAGCCGCGTTTTTGATGCAGTTGAAAGCGGAAGGTGCGATCATTGAAAGGCGTCCTGAGTATGCCATGCAGGACAGAAATATTCTCCGAAATATCGACTTTAAGCGCGGAACGTTTTTTGGTACAAAATTGAACAATACGTACTTCCCGAATGTGGACGAAACGGATCCTTTGCGGTTTACGCCTGCAGAACGGGAGATCGTGGACGGGCTGAAACGTTCCTTCCGAGCAAGCGAGAAATTAGGCAGGCATGTGGCGTTTCTCATACGCTGCGGATCGGCGTATAAGATCTGCAACAACAATCTGATTTTTCACGGATGCGTACCTTTGGAATCGGATGGGAGTTATACCAATTTCTGCGGCTTTGAAGGGCGTGCGCTTCTGGATCATTGTGAATCGATGGTATATCGGGAATATGCGGCATTCAAAGCGGGAAAAGAGGACGAAGAAGCTTTGGATTTCTTCTTTTATCTGTGGTGCGGCAAAAATTCGCCTTTATACGGACGCGAGAAGCTGACTACATTCGAGCGGCTGTATATTGATGATAAAACATTTCACAGAGAGAAGGATAACAGTTATTATACTTATTGTAAAGAGAAGGCGTTTTGCGAACGAATCTTAAGGGATTTCGGGATTTCGGGAAAATACAGTCATATCATCAACGGACATGTCCCGGTGCGGACAAAACTGGGGGAAAACCCCGTGAAGGCAGAGGGAAAGCTGATCGTGATCGACGGCGGATTCTGCAAAGCATATCATGAAAAAACCGGGATCGCGGGATATACGCTGATTTACAATTCGCACGGTCTGCGTCTGTGCGCGCACGAGCCTTTCGACTCTATCGAAAAAGCGATCGAGCAGCACAGCGACATTCATTCGGAGGTAACGGTTTTCGAAACGCGAGAGAACCGTCTGCTTGTTAGGGATACGGATACGGGCAAGGAGTTGCAGGAACAACTGGAAGGCCTGAAAATGCTGATGAAAAGTTATGCGGAACGCAATGAGTTCTGAGGCATAAAAGCGGAAATAAAGTGCTTGCGGGAATAGAAAGGAGATGTCGGAATGTTTGAAAAGAACGATAAGATACTGTTTATCATGCGTTTTGTGATCAATGTGCTTTCTGTGGTTGCGGGTATCGTGTGCATTATTTTGGGAATTGTTCTGGCCGCAAAAGGAGTTTCAAACGGATATATCATCCTTTTTGGGGGAGTGATAGGAATCGGGTTTTTCTGGTTGGTCTGGCAATTGTGTTTCAGTTATCTTTGCGATATCAAATTGATCCGGAATAAGCTGTACGGAGCGGACAATGACAGCCTTTCCGTTTTTTTAAATAATTCGCAAGAAGATCGGGAAGAAGATCCCGAACAAGAAGATCAAGAAGTATCTGCGGAAGATAAATCGGCACAAGAGCAATCGGCAGAGGGCGATTCGGCAGAAGAAGGATCCGTCGAGGAAGTAGCACCGGATATTCAAAAAAATATTATGTTAAAAAAGTTGAAAGCTTTAAAGGATAAGGGGCGGATCTCTGAAAAAGAATACCAGGAAAAAAAGAAATACATACATAATTTATAATATTTTTAACAGGAAAAACCAATCCATACAAAAGGGGACGGAAGGCAATGCCTTCCGTCCCCTTTTGTATGAGCGCAGTTTATTGCAGACGCAGAATGAAATTTTTTGATGGATAAAAAACAGTGGAGCGAAGGGTTACAGGTAAAACAATAAAAAACTTAATCTAATTTTATAATGTTTGTATTTTCAAGATTTAATCTTTGCTGAATTACCTTGATCGCAATTTCTGATTTATCGATTCCTATATATTTTCTTTTTAATTCTTTTGCGGCCACTAAAGTTGTACCTGAACCGGCAAAACAGTCCAAAACGTAACTGTCTTCCCTTGAGGATTGTTTAATAATCATTTTCAGCAGTTCAAGATTTTTTTGAGTAGGGTATACTGGATCTTGCGGGTCTTTGAAAGTCCAGACATCTTGAATTTTTTTCCCTTTGTGTTCATCGGCATATTTTTTGATTCTCGGGTTGCCTGTTGATGACCATTCGATTAATCCCTGCTCATCTAATTTATCAAATTCTTCAGGAGATGTTCTCCAATGCCTTCCTTCCGGAGGCAACATCCCTCGCCATTTTTGTCCGGTTATTCCGGAAGATTCTCCGGGAGCATGCAAGGGTATAGTGGTGTATCTTCTTCCGTTCTTGTCAATTTTTTCAAATTTTGTTTGAAGTTCTTTTTTTGTTAATTTAACTCTTACTTCATTCCAAATGTTACAATTCGCATTTTTGGAATAAAACAAAATCATATCTTTCTCATTTCCATAAGCTTTACGGTCAAAGTTTTTAGGGTTAGATTTTATTCGGGTGATGTCATTTTTGTAATTTTCTGTTCCAAAAATTTCATCTAAAATCACTTTAAAATAATGTCCCATTTTTGTATCAATGTGTACGTATATGCTGCCGCGTTCAGACAACAGTTCGTATAGAAGAACAAATCTTTCATACATGAAATTTAAATATTCTTCAGCATCCATCAAATCTTCATATGCGGTAACGGATGATTTTGATCTGCTGATCGTATTTGCTCGGTTCGGTGTGATTGAAAATATTTGATTTGTATTAAACGGGGGATCGATATAAATCAAATCAACAAAAGCTTTTTCTAAATTCAGTAAACGAGATAAACCAAGAAAATTATCACCTTGTAATAAAATAGAACCGGTCAAATCAAAGCCT